>Ga0102924_1000354_pt1 | contig 57397 bp, 54 predicted proteins | sample PaiPotPPM11metaG_FD_80116 | JGI IMG/M metagenome (GOLD analysis project Ga0102924, IMG submission 80116) | Iron sulfur acid spring bacterial and archeal communities from Banff, Canada, to study Microbial Dark Matter (Phase II) - Paint Pots PPM... ... | reverse complement strand
CTGCACGCGGCCCCCCGGCACGCACCGCGCATCCCTCCCTCCTCGTCCTCCTCCGTTCCTCTCTTCTTGTCGCGGGGTGGAGCAGCGGCAGCTCGTTGGGCTCATAACCCAAAGGTCGTGGGTTCGAATCCCACCCCCGCTACCAGCACTCTTTTCTTGTGGCAGTATGCCTCCCGTCTCGTTGGATGGGAGGCATTACTCGTTAATGGCCGTTGCGAGCGCGCATATCCGTATGCATGATGGATGAGCGAAAGGGGCAGATGCCGATGGATACATGCGTGCAGAATGAATTCCGTATCAGCACCGATCCGTCGGAGTTCGATCTCGTCGCGATCCACGCCTATCTCACGACCTCATACTGGGCGAAAGGGATTTCCAAAGATTTGGTCGCGCGCTCCATCAAGTATGCGATCTGCTTCGGCGTTTTCGCGGGCGCCAATCAAATCGGTTTCGCACGCGTGATCACCGACCATGCGACGTTTGCGTATATAGGCGATCTCTATATCCTCGATGCGTATCAGCGGCGCGGGCTCGGGAAATGGCTCATGGAATGCATTGTCAATCATCCGGAGTTACAAGGCCTGCGACGCTGGTCGCTCGTGACGCGCGACGCGCATGGCCTCTACGAGCAGTTTGGCTTCCGACCACTCGACAAGCCGCAGGGTTACATGGAGCGGTCCGACATCATTTCCTATGCCGATCCTGGCGGAGATATGTCGCGAAATGCTTGACGGGTACGCCGTGTTATGGCACACTCCCGCGTCGGTACGGCATGGCGCCCTGCCCGAGTAGAAGGGCCTCGCCCGCAAGGCGGGGTAGCAATAGGCGGTGCAACTCCACCGGGCGCCTCCACTCTATCGTCCCGATTAATGCTTCCCAATCAGTGCATGAATAAGGCGGCGTTCTCGCACCGTGGCGACGAGCGGCGGCGACGGCAACAGCCACGATGCAATTTCCTCCACCGGAGCGGTGACGCGGGATTGAATCATTGCCCGCGCCCGCAGAATGGTTGACAGATCCCGCATCGCATCGCGACGCCCGATCAGGCTCGCGCGATCCCCGGTGAGTGTTGCATAGGTGACCGCCGCCGCGTCATACCGCGCCAGATCGCCGACATGCCTTCGGAGCAGGGGGGCGGGCAGATTCTTTAGCAGACACCACCAGCGGTTGCGCGCGAGATAATACGCCTTTCGCGGTGAACCATACGTCGCGGTCGCGGAAACCTTGTGCGGGACGATCGCATTGGGAACTGCGACGGTTGCCCACCGGCGAAGGCGGAGCCGCCACGCCAGATCAGCATCTTCCAGATACATGAAGAACGCCGGGTCGAACAACGCGACATCGTCGAGGGCCTCACGACGATACAACGCGGCGCCTGCGCTCGGGCCAAAGATCGGATATGGCTCGTGATCTATGCCAATGGGCTGACCGACCCTGGCATCTCGTACGACACCATTCGTGAATGTCTCCAAGCCCGCGCACGCGATCACCTCCGGCGATTCCGCAAACACCAGTACGGGCATGACCGCCCCGACCATCGGCCCCGCCTCGTCGAGCACCGACACCATGTTGGCGAGCGCGTCCGGCGTCATCTCGGTGTCATTGTTGAGCGTCAACAGGTACGTACCGGCACTCGCCCGGATGGCCCGATTGTTCGCGACCGCGAAACCGAGGTTTGTGGCGCAACGATCTATCCGCACCAACGGATGTGCGTTTGCGAGCCACCCAACGGTGTCGTCCCGCGATGCGTTGTCCACGACGATGACTTCGTCCGGCAGACGCGATCCCGCGAACAATGCCCGCAGGCATGGTTCAAGCAGTTGGCGGCCATTGTAGGTGACGATGATGACACTGATCGTTGGGCGCATGGGATGAGTATACCGGATGCGTTGTGATTGACCACCGAACCGTTGAATGCTACGCTCCCCGGATAGGGATGGTCGTGCATATGAGGAAGGATCGCCGCGTGGAAATCGTTCAGACGGACAATGCACCGAAAGCAATCGGGCCGTATTCGCAGGCAATCAAGAGCGGTGACTTCGTCTTCACTGCCGGGCAGATTCCGCTCGACCCCGCGACCGGCAAACTCGTCGAGGGAGATATTCGCGTGCAAGCGAAGCGCGTGCTGGACAACCTTTCCGCAGTCCTCGAAGCCGCCGGCTCCTCAACCGCGAAGGTCATCAAGACGACCTGCTTCCTCTCGGACCTGGCGGACTTTCCCGCCTTCAACGAGGTCTATGCAGAGTACTTCAGCGCGAACAAGCCTGCGCGGAGTACCGTGCAGGTCGCGCAGTTGCCGCTCAATGCGCGGGTCGAGGTCGAGTGCGTGGCACTGCTTTCGTAGTCCAACGGGGGTTGTTTGACGCGGGATGATATGCTAGACTCCCCGCACACGGGTGCGTAGCTCAGCCGGTTAGAGCGTTCGGTTCACATCCGAAAGGTCACAGGTTCGAGTCCTGTCGCGCCCACCATCGCGCTTCCGTCCTTGTATCGGCAGTACACGCTCCCGCGTGACGCGGGTCCAGCAGAGACAGCATCGTCTCTCCCACGGTCGCGGCGTCAGAGAGCCTCACGAGGCTCTCTCGGTGTTTGCAGTGACGGGTCTTCAATGCGCGTCGAGGAAGGGATAGGGAGAAATCATATGAGCAGCGACACCGTCTACCTGACTGCTGATGGCAAGCAAGCCCTCGAAGCGGAGTTACAGGAACTGTTGACCGTACGGCGTCCGAGTGTGATTGACCGCGTGCATGACGCACAGGCGGACGGCGACGTGGACGACAGTGGCTCGCTCGAAGAGGCGAAGGACGAACTGGCGCAGATTGATGCGCGCGCGCGCGAAATCGAAAACATGTTGCGTCATGCGGAGATCCTCCCCGATCAGGCGAACGGCGCCAGTGACGGCACGATCCATCTCGGATCGCGCGTCATCGTCCGCGACCAGTTCGGCGACGAACTGACGTGGATGATTGTCGGATCCGCCGAAGCCAATTCGCGCTCCGGCAAGATCAGCAGCGAATCGCTCGTCGGGGCCGCCCTGATGGGCAAGCGGAGTGGCGACAGCGTCGCAGTGCAGGCGCCGGCAGGTGAGATGACCTACACAATCGTGCAGGTTTCCTGAGCGTGGAATTCGACGACCTCCAGCAGACGCGCATCGCCAAGTTGCAGACGCTGCGCGATACGGGCCGCGATCCCTACCCGCCGCGTAGTGAGCGGACGATCACGAATGCGGAGGCGGTCGCGGAGTTCGACCGACGCGAAGGAGAGACGCACACCGTCGTTGGCAGGCTGATGCTGAAGCGCGGTCAGGGGAAGATCGCTTTCCTCACCGTCCGTGACGGTACGGGAGACATCCAGTTCTTCGTGCAGCAGAATAATGTCGGCGAAGTGGCAATGCAGGTCGTCAAGGCACTGCTTGATCTGGGCGATATCGTCCAAGCGACCGGCACGCTGATGAAGACGCGCAACGGCGAGGTGTCCATTGATGTCACCGATATTCGTCTCCTGTCGAAGGCGCTCTCGCCGCCCCCGGAGAAGTGGCACGGCCTCCAGGATATTGAGAAGCGCTATCGCCAACGCTACCTCGATCTGATCGCGAACGACGAAGCGCGTCAGGTGGCGGTTCAGCGATCCCGCATCCTCGAAGCAACGCGCGCGTTCATGAATGGTCGCGGCTTCCTCGAAGTCGAGACGCCAACGCTGCAACCGCTGTACGGCGGCGCGGCGGCGCGGCCCTTCGTCACGCACCACAACACGCTCGATCAGGATTTGTATCTGCGGATCGCGGACGAACTCTACTTGAAGCGGCTGATCGTCGGCGGGCTTGAGCGCGTCTATGAGATCTGCAAGGACTTTCGGAACGAGGGCATTGACCGGCAGCACAACCCCGAATTCACGATGATGGAGTGTTACCAGGCGTACGCCGATTACCACGCGATGATGGACATTGTCGAGGGATTGTGCGCGCACGTCGCGACAACGGTCATCGGTTCGCTGACCGTCACTTATGGCGACCACACGGTTGACCTCAGGCCACCGTGGCCGCGCATCCCGCTCCGCGACGCCGTGAAAGACGCGTGCGGCATTGACTACGTCGCCATCACGGACACCGAAGAACTCCGACGACGCGCGCGCGAAGCGGGCGCAGAGATTCCCAGCGATATGGTACGCGCGCGGATCATTGACGAACTGCTCAAGGCATTCGTCCGCCCGTCGCTCATTGCACCGACCTTCCTGATTGATTACCCGGTCGAACTCTCGCCGCTGGCGAAGACGAAGCCAGGCGATCCGACGGTCGTTGAGCGGTTCCAACCCTTTATCGCCGGGTTGGAACTCGGCAATGCCTACACCGAATTGAATGACCCGCTCGATCAACTTGCCCGCTTCGAGGAACAGGCGCGTCAACGGGCGCAGGGTGACATGGAGGCGATGCCGGTGGACGAAGACTTCGTGACAGCGCTCATGCATGGCATGCCGCCGACCGGTGGCCTGGGCGTCGGGATTGATCGCATGGTCATGTTCTTCACGAACCAGCCGTCTATTCGCGATGTCATCCTCTTTCCGGCATTACGTTCGACCGAGGGGCGATGACTGTACGAACGTCACAGACACAGAGACTTGACGGCATTTCGGGGCGGTGGCACACTATTCCTACCGATCCCGTAACGGACCGGACACGAATGATGACCGTCCAGGGTTCCAGCCGCGGAGTCACGTCAGGCGGAGGAGGCAAGCGACCAGACAGACCTCACAAGTTCGTGCCGCCGCAGCCAGTGTCGGTTGCGCGCACCAGAGAGAAGTCACACTCGCGACGGCGAAGGCTTCCGTTTATCATCGCCACCAATGTTGCTGGAGGATGAGACGGAGCCGGTTATCTGGAGGAGCACAGCGTGAGACAAGAACAGTCCATCGGCAGCCGCATCACCAACTCGCAAGTTTGGAAGTCATTTTTTCGTCACGGATACCCCGATACCGAGCGAAACGCCGCGCTGATCGTCGTCAGCAACGTTTTCCTGCACCTGCATCCTGTACGGCTCAAGCGGCACGCCCTGCGCGTGACCTACACATTCTGCCTCGGGGGCCTTTCTTTCTTCTTTTTCCTCGTCCTCACCGTCACTGGCGCGCTCCTGATGTTCTACTACGTGCCATCGGTGAATCAGGCGTACCAAAATGTGCGCGATCTCGATACGACGGTGTCGTTCGGCATCCTGCTTCGTAATATGCACCGATATGCCGCACACGCGATGGTGATTTCCGTTTTCCTCCACATGATGCGCGTCTTTTACACGGGATCGTACAAGCCGCCGCGCGAGTTTAACTGGGTGATCGGCGTTGGCCTGCTCACCGTGACCTTTCTTCTCTCCTTCACCGGCTACTTGCTCCCCTGGGACCAGTTGTCGCTTTGGGCGGTTACAGTCGGCACGAACATTGCCGCCGCCACACCGCTGCTCGGCCAGAAGGTCCAGTACCTCCTGATCGGTGGCCCGACCATTGGGCAGGGGGCGCTGATTCGCTTTTACACACTCCATGTTGTCGGATTGCCCCTGGTAGCGTCCGTCCTGATGGTCGTTCACTTCTGGCGCATCCGCAAGGATGGCAATATTTCGGCCCCGCTCTAGGGTAAGAGAGGATTTCGCAATGACCGCAGGGATCCCGTCCGCGCGGACTGCTCTCCCGCCAGACGCGCAGAAAACCCAGAAACTGCTCGACCTCGTCAAGGGTGATCGCTATGCCCGCTCGGAGGCGCCCGAACGCGATGAAGTGCTCGTCTGGCCGCACCTCGTCGTGATCGAGGCGATTGCGGCGGCCGTCTTCCTCGTCGTGCTGACGGTCGTTTCGATCGCTGTCCGCTCGCCATTGGAGAGCCTCGCGAACCCGGCCCAGACGCCGAACCCCTCGAAGGCTCCCTGGTACTTCTTGAATTTGCAGGAATTGTTGCTCCATATGAACGTGGCACTGGCGGGCGTCGTACTGCCGGGGCTCGCGCTGACGCTGGTCGCCACGATCCCGTATCTTGACCGTGACCCAACCGGCGTCGGGCGGTACTTCCCAACGACGAAGGGCAAGCAGATCTGTATCTTCTCGGCGCTGTACACGACGATCGTGGAAGTCGGCCTGGTCTTTTGGGATAACACCTACTGGGGGCCGACACAACTGCTTGCTCGAACCAACTTCGAGTCGCTGCCGCTCGTTGATACGAACAAGGCGACGATTATCCGCTCGTGGATCATCCCTTCGATCATCATTCTCGTCTTCATTGGCATCCTCGTCGTGACGACGATCGCCGCATGGAAGCCGACGACACGGGAACTGATCATCGCCTTATTCACCGCGTTTGCGGTCTCATATTGGGTGCTCGCGATCATCGGCACCGGTTTTCGGGGCGAGAGTCAGCATCTTGTCTGGCCATGGAATTTGCCGGATATTCTCAAGCCAAACCCGCCACCGGTCGGCTAGGCGCAACGGCGCGCTTAGAGGAAGGACAACGCAGTCATGCAAGCCTCGTCACACGCAGGGCAATCACGGGAACGGCTCCCGATTCTCGACCATCAAACATCGCGGCGGAAGGTCACGCGATACGGTCTCTTCGCGTTGCTTGGCGCCTTCACCGCGACGAGTGCCGTCGCCACCTACAAGATGCTCTATCCAACCAAGGTAACGGGCTTCGGCGCGAGGGTGAACGCGGGAACAGTGCAAGACATCAAGACACTGCTCGCAGGCCAGAAGTATGTTCGTAACTCGGAAGGGCGATTCTATATCTTGCCTGCCGCCCCCGATGCCGCAATCGCGGTGTACTGGAAATGCGTCCATCTCGGCTGCACGGTACCCGCGCCCAGCCCGGCGCTCGAAGGCAACATCCAGTGTCCGTGCCATGGCTCACTCTATAATGGTCAGACGGGCGATCTCATTCACGGCCCCGCGACCCATCCGCTCGACTATTTCAAGATAAACATTGACAATGGCGCGGTGATCGTAGACACAAGCAACGTAATATCTCGCCAATCGTATTCACCGGACCAGACGACCAAACTTGGATGAGCGTGAACGACAACGAAGTCGAGGAGTAACAGATGCTCAGTCGCGCTGAACGACAGGCAGCCACCGTTGTTCTCATGTTAATCGTCGGCGTGCTGCTCGTTCTCGTCTACTTGTTGACGAACGACACCGGCCGCGCGCAGTCCGACCAACGGATTCGCGAAGAGCAGATCGCGCGGGGTCAGCAATTATTCGCGGCGAACTGCGCGGTCTGTCACGGCAACCGAGGCCAAGGTGGCGTCGGCCTGAAACTGGACATCCCCACAAACCGCCCAACGTCGGAAGCCCAGGCAACGCAACGAACCGAGTATCTGACCCGCACGATTACGAACGGTCGCCCCGGCACATTCATGCCGGCGTGGGCGATTCCCAATGGCGGGCCGCTGAACACGGAACAGATCGGCGCGCTTGTCACGATGATCGAGTATGGTGACTGGAATCAGACAGAAGCGGTCGTGAAGGAATATCAGGCAAAAAACGGCACGCCGCCTCCGCCGAGCCTCTCCGTCAATACGGGTGGCATCGGTGGCAATCCCGCGCTCGCGACCGCCGGGCCGATCCCGAGCAATGTGCAGAACCCGGCTGCCGCGCCGCCCGCGGCGGGGAGCACGAGTGGCAATACCGCGCCCGCGCAGATCGTCGGCGATGGTCTGACGATCAACACCACGGAAAAGGACTTTGCGATCCAAATAGATACATCATTGGTCAAACCCGGCACCGTGACGTTCCATATCAAGAATGATGGCCCGTCCCCGCACAACATCACGATCAAGGAGTTGGACAAGACGAGCGATACGTACGATGCCGGTAAGGGCGGTGACTTCAAGGTAGACCTGAAAGAGGGCACGTACACCGTGATCTGCAATATCCCCGGTCACGAGCAACTTGGGATGCATGTCATGTTGAAGGTCGGCGCCACTGCATCCGCCGGTATAGTCGCTGGCGCGCCAGCAGCACCGATTAACGGAACAGACAACGTAATGATCGCGGCAAAGCGTGAGGAAGCCACCTAGAAAGATCGAGGAGATCACGATGTTGAGTATACTGACAGCCCTCGCGGCGTGGGAAGCGAATATCACCGTCGAATTGCCGCTCATGTTTGGCATGGTCGTCGTCGGTATTGCCCTCATCTGGCTAATTCAGAAACTGACCGGCGGCTTCGATAAGCGCGGCGACTAGCCGGTCGCATCACTCGCGATGGAGCGCGGCGGCCCCGACTTCCGGGGTCGCCGTCTTCGTTGCCGATGGGGGCGATTCGGTAATGGCGGCATCGTCGGGAGCGGCCAACGCATCTTCCGGCGGCTGCGGGCGGCGGCGTGTCATATGGGAGCGGAGCATCACCGTGTCGCGGGCGCGTTCCTGGTCATTGAATGGTGTCGCCCACAGCCCGCCGAGCGCCCCCGCGAGGAAGTAGAAGAAATCCTTGCCGAAATTGCTCCAGGAATCGAGTTTCCCAAGCGCGCCAAGCCCTGAAGCATTGGCGACGTGGATCTCCTTCAGTCCCTGCTGGCCCAGCCAGATGAAGAAAATATAGAGAATCGCGACCGTTGCCCCCTGGATACCCTCGAACTGGCGCCCCAGGCGGCCCGCCACGAAACCGCCGCACAGGAGCGAGACCATGGTCAGCATGTCCACCGGCCCGGCATTGACTTGCAGACCGACTCGCTCCAGAAGCGGCGAGATGATGAGCGTGCCGACCGCCGCAACGAGGAAGCCCACGAGAACTGCCGTCCAGCGCACGCGTACGGGCACAATGCGATCCTTTCGTAGCCGGGTAGGTGACAAAAGGCGGCGGCGATGAACGCCTGGCCGCCACCGTGCGATAATCGTATCACAGGCGCGTTGATGATGGCCGTTCGGCGTCCGGTCTTAGCAAGTCGGTAGGGTTCTATATGGCTGCAAACTATTGGTGCGAGAGATGCCGCCGTGTCTATTCCGCTGGTCGCATTGAATCGGGCAAGTGTCCGAAGGGGCACGACGATCTTGTACCGGTCGGACGCTTCGCTGGGATGATCAAGGGTTTCATCGCGGCGGGTGGCATCGAGGAACGATCCGAGGCACAGACGCGTCACCGCCAGTTGATTCATGCGATCTGGTCACAGAATGAGCGCGACCAACAGTTTTATCAACTGCTGGCGCCGCCGACATCACTCTCGCGTTTCATCAAACGACTGGATGAACTGCACCTACGGGGTATGGATGAGGGGTGGATTCGCATCGTCCTCCCAACCTCGCCCTTTGCTCCCGCGTCGGCCTATGGGATCGAATATGTTGATCCTGAGCGCTTTGTGCGCGAGCTGTACGCGCTCTACACTATGCCCATCCCGGACACCGTCGCCGAAACGTGGTCGGACGATCGCGCGCCGTCCGTGCCAACCGATGATCCAACGCGGTAAGCATGGGCGTCGCCACGGAATCGCCATAACCGACGGGCGATGGTACCGCCCGCGATCCGGACGCTCCGGCGTGAGAGAGTAGATGCGTGTGCCGGACCACCTCTTACCGCGTTTTGCAGAAGCATTGAGCCGGTGGTGGCGGGCTAAAGCCCGCCACCACCAATACGATATTTGCTCTAGACGATACGACGCGCGGCCCGCAGCACGTCCTGCACGCGGCCCATCCCGCTGGCGAGATACTCGCGCGAGAGGCGGACATACCCTTCCGCGCTGCGGCGAATATCTGCCGCCTCCTCATCACCGACATCGCGCCGTGGTTTTGCCGGCACGCCGAGCATCATCGTTTGGGGCGGGACGATCGTTCCTTCGGGTATCAACGCCCCGGCGCCAATGATACTGCCCGCGCCGATCGCACTGTGATTGAGCACCGTCGCGTGCATGCCGACGAGCGACGATGGCCCGATCGTGCTCCCGTGAACAATCGCGTTGTGGCCGATCACGCAATATTCACCGATCCGGGCGGGTGCGCCGGGATCAACATGCACCGTCGCGTTCTCCTGCACATTCGCGCCCCGCTCGACAATCACCGATGTATTGTCTCCGCGTAGCACCGCGCCAGAGAGGATGACGCACTCTTCGCCAATCGTTACATCGCCGATAATCACCGCGCCGGGAGCAATGTAGGCGCTCTCGGCGATTGTCGGCCAGACGCCCCGGTACTGATAGATCGCGCCGTGCATCGCCCGCTCGCTCATTGCCGCACCTCAAGGATGATCGCATCCCCCTGCGCGCCACCGGAGCAGATTGCCGCCAGGCCAAGGCCACCCCCCGAACGTCGTAACTGCAAGGCGAGCGTCGTCACTAACCGCGCGCCGGACGCGCCAATCGGGTGCCCCAGCGCAATCGCGCCGCCATTGATGTTCAGCCGCTCGGAGTCCACGCCGAGGCGGCGCCCGCTGATGATCGGCACACTCGCGAACGCCTCGTTGATTTCCACCACATCAATATCGTCTATCGAGAGATCGGCCCGTTCCAGCGCTTTACGCGCGGCCATCGCCGGGCTGTAGGCGAGATACGGCACATCCCACGCCGCCGTCGCGCTCATCACAATGCGGGCGAGAGGCGTGAGACCACGCGCCGCCGCCCACGCGGCTGACGCGACGACGACCGCCGCCGCGCCATCATTGACCCCGGGCGCGTTCCCGGCAGTAACAGTGCCGGAGGGATGGAATACCGGCGGCAGTTTCGCGAGCGCCGCCGCTGACGTATCGGGGCGGGGCGCTTCATCGCGCGAGACGCGGCTGACCATGCCCTTGCGGTCAGTAATTTCAACCGGCACGATCTCGTCCTCAAACAGCCCCCTGTCGGTCGCCGCGACCGCACGACGATGCGACCGGAGCGCAAAGGCATCCTGCTCCTTGCGTGAGATGTTCTCTTCCGCGGCAACCTCGTCTCCATACTGGCCCATGACCACATCGCCGACCCCACAGCGCAGTCCGTCGTACTGCATCGCGTCGAGCAACACGCCGTCCCCCATCCGATAGCCGAAGCGTGCATTCGGCAGCAGGTACGGGGCATTGGACATGCTTTCCATACCGCCCGCCACAATCACGTCGTACTCGCCCGCACGGATCAACGCGTCCGCGATGGTGATCGCGCGCATGCCGCTCGCGCAGACACGGTTGATCGTGTCGCTTGTCACCTCACGGCTCAGCCCTGCTTTGAAGGTCGCCTGCCGGGACGGGATTTGCCCCGCGCCCGCCTGCACGACCATGCCCATAATGACGTGCTGGACATCCGCGCCGGAGATGTGCGCGCGTTTGATCGCCTCGCGAATGACGAGTGCGCCGAGGTCCACGGCGGTGAAACTGACGAGCGCGCCGCCGAGTTTCCCGAACGGCGTCCGGCACGCACTGAGCAGGACGCTTCCCGGTGTTTGCTGCATGGAGAGAATCCTTTGGGGTTGTGACGAATGGACGCGACGATCCGCGCGCTTCATGTGTGTATGGAGTATAGCGGCCCGTTCTTGACCCGGTCAATGCAGACCGACCGCGCCGCCGACATGCCGGAGCGAGCGCGTCTCGGCCGCCGCGAGTTGCATGCGTCTTCCGTCGTCAGTCATCACGATCAAATCACCGTCATCCGTGACATCTGCCGCGATGCCACGAATCACCCGGTTGTCGCGGAGCGTCACGACGACCGCGCGATCAATCGTCATCATCACGCGTCGCCACGCATCCACCGTTTCTTCAACTGCACCGAGCGCGAGGCGGTCTTGCCGCGCCGCAACGTGATGAAGCAATGCCGCGAGAAGGATGTCACGATCAACCTCCGCGCCAGTCTCAGCGGTAATGCTGGTCGCGCCGGGCAGCGACTGGCGCGTATACAGCGCTCGGTCACCGCCAACGTTGATCCCAATACCGAGACGGATCGCTTCGAGATGTGGGCCGCGCCACGTCGCGTCCCCGAGGATGCCCGCGACTTTCCGGTCATTGAGGAACACATCGTTCGGCCACTTGATGAGTGCGCGCGCATCACTAATCTCCGCAATCGCGTCAATCACTGCCAGCGCGGCGATCATCACAAGGCGTGGAAGGTGGTGCGTCCCTGTCGGTCGCAGGATCAATGTCGTCAGTAGCGACATTCCCGGCGCGTCGCGCCACACGTCCTCTTTCCGCCCGTACCCTGCCGTCTGACGATCGGCGACAACGGCGGTACGATGCACGGCCCCAGCAGCGATGAGATCGGCAGCGACGTGCTGCGTCGAATCTACCGTGCGATAGCGGTAGACAACCCACGAGCCGATGGTCGTCACGGTCATGTCGGTTACGGCTGTGTGGGGAGTTCGGTCGTGATGTTGTCGAGTGTGGATGAAGCGGACACCCCCTCCGACTCGCGCTCGACCCGCAATTTGGCAAGGCGTTGGTTCTCGATTTCGAGAACCGTGAATTTGACGCCCTCGATCCAGAGTTCATCCCCAACATCCGGGATGCGCCCGATGCGGTCGAAGATCAACCCCGCCAACGGTTCGCGCTCCTGTTCGTCGTCCGCCCAGTGGACGCCCATCAATTGCTCGAAATCGCCGACCTCCATGCGTGCATTGACGATATATGCGCCGTCCGGCATCGTCTCGACGAGCGGCGGTTCGGTATCGTATTCGTCCTGAATCTCGCCAACGATTTCCTCGAGAATGTCCTCGATCGTCACCAGCCCGGCAGTGCCACCGTACTCATCCACGACGATTGCCATGTGGACGCGGCGTGCCTGCAATTCGCGCAACAGTTCCGGCACGCCCTTCCCTTCCGGTACAAAGAGCGGCGGGCGCATCACGGCGACGATGGATGTATTGGCGTTCGCGCGCCCGACGAATCGCAGCAAATCCTTGGCATAAACAACACCGACGATACGGTCGAGACTGCCGTCGAAGACCGGCAAGCGGGAATGGCCCGCCTCCAACGTCACATCAACTGCTTCACGCACGGTCGCCTGGCGAGGCACACCGACCATGTCCACGCGCGGCGCCATCACATCGCGCACCGTTGTGTCCGTGAAGCGGAAAATGCTGTTGACGAGGTCCACTTCCCCTTCCTCAATCCGGTTGTCGCCCGCCTCTTCGCGCACCAGTTGGATCAGTTCCTCCTCCGTTGCCAGCGCCGTACTCTGCGACGCCGCGGGAATGCGGAGGAGGCCGATAATGAGCGTCGCGATGCCATTGATGATTCCCGTGACTGGCGCGAGGACGATGACCGCAATCCGCGCAATCCGCGCACAGGCAAGCGCCGCCTCGTCCGGCAACCGGAGCGCCAGCGAGCGCGGCGCCGCCCGCCCCAGGACGAGCATGAGAACGACCGCAAGAAAGACCGTCAGCGCTACGCCCCACGCAGGCAAGTGCCCAATTGCGACGCTCGTCACCAGCGCGCTCGCGAGCGCGACCGCTGCAGTGTCGAGAAAGATCATCGTTGCCTGGAGGTGGTGGGAGCGGTCAAGCAGGTCCTCGACGGTGCGCGCGCGACCGCTGCCGTGCGTCGCCAGTTCGGAGATGCGTGTGTGGGACGAAGCGGCGAACCCGATCAGCACGGCGGTCGAGAAGGCGATGACGCCAACCGCGATCAGCGCCACCGCCAGTCGTATCCAGTCTCCGCTACTCATCGTCATGCACCTGCCATTAGTCGAAGAGACTGCTGACCGAGAGGTCCTTGTGAATGCGCTGAATTGCCTGCGCGAGCAGCGGCGCGACACTGAGCACGGCGATGCGCGCGCCGGTCGCGACCGCGCGGTCTATCAGCAGCGTGTCCGTCACCCACAGCCGCTCGATATGTGATTCGGCAATCTGGGTGAGCGCCCCATCCGCGAAGACACCATGGACGGCTGCCGCGAAGACCGCCGACGCCCCCCGCTCCCGCAGTTGGTCCGCCGCCTCGATCAGCGTGCCACCGGTCGAGATGATGTCATCAATGATGATCGCCGTCTTGCCCGCGACCTCTCCGACCATGTCGAGCATCGCGGCGGTGTCCGGCGCGTGCCGCATCTTCGCGAAGATCGCCAGGCCACCACCGATCCGGCTGCGAAAATCGTCCGCGCGCTTGACGCCGCCGGAGTCCGGGCTGACGACGACGAGTTCCTGGAACCCCTCGCGCTTAATGTAGTTCGCCAGAATCGGCGCGGCGCGCAGATGATCCACCGGAATATCGAAAAAGCCCTCAATCGCCGGTGCGTGTAAGTCCACCGTCAGCACGCGGTCCACTCCCGCAGTGACAAGCAAATTGGCGACGAGTTTCGCCGAAATTGGCTCGCGGCCGACGGTCTTTTTCTCCTGTTTCGCGTATGCATAGTACGGGATGACCGCCGTGATTCGCCCCGCGGAGGAGCGACGAACGGCGTCAATCGTCACCAGTAAATCCATCAGATGCTGATTGACCGGCGAGCACATCGGCTGCACGATAAAGACATCCGAGCCGCGCACATTCTCCTCGATGCGTACCCGCGTCTCGCCGTTCCGAAACGCGCCGACCAGCGCGCGCCCGAGCGGGATACCGAGATCGTTGACAATCGCCTCGGCGAGCGGCCGGTTCGCGCCGGCGGAGAAGACCTGAAGCCGCCCTTCCATCCCTACTCCTCGTCCGCTCGCGCGTGATAATCGTCCGCCGGACGCATTGGTCGGGCCGGTACGCCCGTCACGAGGGTGCCATCCGCGACATCGTGCGTCACGACGGCGCCGGCGCCCGTCGCGGCTCGCTCTCCGACGCGTACGGGCGCACGGAGGATCGTGTCACAGCCAATGAATGCTCCATCCCCGATCTCGGTACGCTTCTTCTCCGCTGTGCCATCGTAATTCGCGGTGATCGTGCCCGCCCCAATATTGACGTGCGCGCCGATCGTCGCGTCGCCCAGATAGGAGAAATGGCCGACAGCAGTATGTGGCCCGACGACGGTCTGCTTCACCTCGGCAAAGTTGCCGATGTGCGCGCCCTCGCGGATGACCGTACCGGGGCGGAGATGGCTGAACGGTCCGCAATCGGTATCCGACTCCATCGTCGCATGATCGAGTGAGGATGCAACGATACGGCACCGATCGCCAACTACGGCTCCGGTCATGATGGTGTATGGGCCGATGACACAACCGGCGCCAATCGTTGTCGCGCCTCGGAGGATGCAGCCCGGCTCAATGACCGTATCGGCGGCGACGGCAACCGTATCGTCTATGTACGTCGTCGCGGGGTCGCGGATCGTCACACCCGCAACCATCAACCGCCGGAGCGTGCGCTGACGGAGCGCCGCTTCCGCCTCCGCTAATTGGGCGCGGTCGTTGATGCCCATCGCCTCAGTCTCGGAGATCGTGATCGTCGCCACGGGCCAGGGAGACGCGCTGTCGGCCCCGGGGAGCGCCATCGCGACGAGGTCCGTGAGATACCGCTCACCGCTTCTGTTCTCCTCCACGCACGGCAACGTCGCGCGGAGCCACGGTGCATCGAAGCAGCAAACCCCACTATTGATCTCGTTGAGCCGCAACTGCTCCGGCGTTGCCATCCGTGCCTCGATAATCGCCGTCACCCGCCCCGCATCATCGCGGACGATCCGGCCATACATTGCCGGATCGTCCGCGCGTGCCGTGAGCAGTGTGATTTTCGCATGTCGCTGCCGGTGCGTATCAAGGAGCGCGCTCAGCGTCTCATCGCTCAGCAGTGGCGTGTCGCTAAACAGCACGAGTACGGTTGTCGCATCTGATGGGATATGTGGTAGCGCAACCGCCACGGCGTGCGCCGTGCCCTGTTGCGGAATCTGTGTCGCGTAGAGATATGAATCGCCGAGCGCCGCGCGCATCTCATCCGCACGATGACCGACGACGATCACGGTCGTATGCGCGTGCAACATCTCGGCGGCCCGGAGCGCATACGCGACGAGCGGTCGCCCGCCCAGTTCGTGGAGCGGTTTGGGGATCGCTGATCGCATCCGTATCCCGGCGCCGGCCGCAAGGATCACCACTGCCAGCGACGAGGGAGAATCATCGGTGAGATGTGGAGTTGGGGAGGGCACGAGGTGCATTCCCATCGTTGAGGAGCGGTGCGCGCTCCCTGGCGCGTGCCGGCATGGCTGGCGGACTAGGATTCGAACCTAGATCAAAGGATCCAAAGTCCTCTGTGCTACCATTGCACCATCCGCCAACGGTCGCACGACCGGCGCAAGTGTAGCCGAGCGCGAGATTTTCTGTCAACGAAGGCAGATCGAAAATCGGCCCACGCGCCGGACCGGATCAGTCGTTGACGCGCTCGATGTACTCGCCGGTTTCCGGGTTGACGGCGATCCGGTCACCTTCTTTGACGAAGGCCGGAACCTGCACGGTCGCGCCGGTGTCCACCGTGATCGCTTTATTGACGCCTTGCACGGTGTTGCCGCGCGCCGCGATCTCGGCCTCGGTGACTGTCACGACGGCGCGCTTCGGCGGGCGAATGCCGACACCTTCGGCCTCATGCACGAGCAGTTCATACGTCTCGCCCTCACGGAGGAAATTGGCGACGGTGCCAAGCACATCGCGCGGGACGGAGACCTGCTCGAAACTACTCTGGTTCATGAAAAAGAAGTCCTCACCCTCCTGATACAAATACTGCATGTCCTCATTGCGGATCGCATAGTCCTCGATCGTCTCGCCCGATTTGAAGGTAAAGTCCACGACGCGACCCGTCCGCAAACTCTTCAACTTTGTCCGAAAGAAGGCGGAGCCTTTGCCGGGATTGACGAACTCTACGTCCACCATCTGGTGCGGTTGGCCTTGAAAAAGGATGGTCGTGCCGCGTTTGAACTCGGCTGTCGAAATCAGTGCCATCTATGCCTCCTTCGCATCCGCCCGTCATAACGGGAGGAGACTGTGCGACCCCTCAGTTGCCGCCCAGTATACACAATGGCCTGCCGTGGGCTATTGCACACCAAAGTTTTCGTCGGCCGGGAACCAGAGGGTCTCCTGAATGGTCTCCACCTCAGCGAACAGCATCACGAGCCGGTCTACGCCAACCGCGATACCCGCTGATGGCGGCATACCGATACGTAGTGCGCGGATAAAGTCCGCGTCTATGTCGTACAGCGTCTTCCCTAACGCCGCGCGCTCAGTGCGTTCCGCTTCGAGGCGTGCGAGTTGCTCGTCGGCATCGGTCAGTTCAGAGAATGCGTTGCCGAGTTCAACTCCGCCAATGTAGAACTCGAACCGCTCGGCATAGCGCGGATCATCCGGGGAACGACGAGCCAGCGCCGCCATAGACGCGGGATAGTCATAGAGGATGATTGGCGCCGTCCGACCAAGTTGGGGTTCGATCTCATTGAGAAAGATCTGATGATAGCCCTGCTCCCACGTCGTTGCTTCGGATGCCTGATAGCCGCGATCCATCAGCGTTCTGTGCATAATCGCATCGTGATTCAGGGCGTCGAGATCGAGGTGGGCATATCGCGCGAACGCATCCCGCACGGTCAGCCGTTCCCATGGCGGCGCGAGCATCACCCGTTCGTCCCCAATCGCCAACATCGGCGCGGCATGTGGATCGGCGTCTCGATGCACCGACCGCCAGATGGCGATGAGCAGGTTTTCGCAATCCGCCATGATTGCCCGATAATCAGCGTGCGCGCGATACCACTCGAGAATCGTGAATTCCGGATTGTGACTGCGGCTGATCTCTTCACCATTACGAAACGATTTGCAGATCTGGTAGATACGCGGCAACCCGGTGACGAGCAGCTTTTTCATCGCGTACTCAGGCGAGGTCGTCAGGAACGCGCGCGCAGACTGACCGCGCGCCGTCGTCAGGCGCGTCTCGAATACGTCGAGGTAGGGTTCCATGCCCGGCGCGGCGACAAGAAGCGGTGTCTCGACTTCTTCAAAATCCTGAGCATCGAAGAAGGCGCGGATCGCCTTGATGACGCGGCTCCGAAGGAGGTATGCACGCCGTTGGTCAGGAGCGTTGCGCAGCCGTAGCCAAGTCGGGTCCATTGGCTTCGCTGCTAGCGTGCAGCGTGGCCTGCAACGCCAACGAGCGAGCGCTCCAGGGCGAACTTACTCGCAACGTCATACAGCGGCACCGGATACTCACCGGTCAGGCAGGCGGTGCAGAAACCCTCACGCGGCTGGCCGATGGCGCGGAAGAGACCATCGAGTGACAAATAGGCCAGCGAATCCACGCCGATTTGCCGCCCGATCTCCGCGATATCGCCGTCGAGCCGCGCCGCGATTAACTCGCTGCGGGAGGCGAAATCCACCCCCATGAAGCAGGGCCAGAGGATCGGCGGCGCGTGGACGCGCATATGCACCTCGCGCGCGCCGGCATCGCGCAGCAACTGGACGATCGGGCGGCTGGTCGTGCCGCGGACAATTGTGTCATCCACGAGGACGACGCGCTGCCCTTCGAGCACTTCGGGGAGCGGATTGAACTTGAGCGCGATACCCACCTCGCGCAGATGCTGGTCCGGCTGAATGAAGGTGCGTCCGATGTAGCGGTTCTTAATGAGCGCTTCGGAGTAGGGCAGATTGCTCTCCCGCGCGTAGCCGATGCCAGCGGGAATCGCGCTGTCCGGGAGGGGCACAACGATGTCAGCGTCGGCGGGCTGCTCGCGCGCCAACTCCTCGCCCATGCGTTGCCTCAGCAGGTGGATCCGCTCACCGCCCATCTTGCTGTCGGGCCGCGCGAAGTAGATCAACTCAAAGACACAGAGCGCATCACGCGCACCCGGTTTCAGAGACAAACTCTCCGGCCCCGCCTCCGCCGTAATCTGGACGACTTCACCCGGTGCGACATCGCGCACAAACGCGGCGCCCGTCGTGGCCAAGGCGCAGGTCTCCGAGGCGACGACCCAGCCGCTACCGAGTCGCCCAATCGAGAGCGGCCTGAGTCCGAGCGGATCGCGCACTGCATAGACGGCGGTCGGGGTCAGAATGGCAAGACTGTAGGCCCCCTCGAAGCGATCCATCGCCGCACGGATGCGGTCACCGACCGTCGCGCCAGGCGCTCGTGCAATGACGCGTGTCAAGATCTCGGAGTCGGTCGAGGTCTCGAACAACTCGCCGCGTGCCTCCAATTCGGCGCGCAGCAGGGTCGCATTCGTGAGGTTGCCGTTGTGCGCGACAGCGATTGGCCCGAGATCGCTCTGCGTGAGCACGGGGCCGGCATTGCACGCCACACTTGATCCCGTCGTCGAGTAGCGGGTGTGGCCGATGGCGAGCGTGCCTGCAAGCGACTGGAGAATCTGCTCGTCGAATGCCGTGGCAACGAGGCCCATCCGCGTGTGGACGCGCAGCGCCGCGCCCGCGTCGCCGCTCGCCGCCGCGATACCCGCGCTCTCCTGGCCGCGATGCTGGAGCGCATACAGGCCGAAGTACGTGACACGCGCGACATCAAGGCCGGGCGCGACAATACCGAAGACGCCACACGCCTCACGCGGATGATCGAACGGCATTTCCGCACCCATCGTCGCGATCATCGCCCTCTCCTTCCGCGTCCCACGCCGCAGTCGCGCACCCGCTATCGGACTGTACGGACAGTGTATCACACAATTCGCCACCCTTGTGACCATTATGCCGAAAACGCTCAATTCTGGACATTCCCGGTTGCGATTATTTGTCGGCAATGTCCACGATCACCCGCGTCGGCGAGGTCAATACACTGAGCGTCGTTTTCGTGCCACCATGAACCGCGATGCCATACGCGGCTGCCGTGTCATCCCGGACGGGGATGCGATACAGCGATTGCACCACTCCCGTGTTCACCGCCTGTTCGCCATCACCGAGTGACTGACCGAAGACGTCATCGCGCACACCGCCGAACGCGATGATCACCGTGTCCCCCTCACGCCACAGGCGCGTTTGTGGCACCGGTGCGGCGCTGCCATCCTGCTTCGCCAGATCGAAGACGATGCGCGTGAATCCGTCGTTCTTTCCCACGCGGACATTGAGGAGAACGAGGCCATCGTGTGCGGAGCCGATCACCTGCTGCGGCGAGACCGCGGGGATGTCGGTCATACGTACCGTCTGCTGGGGGTGCGGCGTTCCGTTTGGCTGCGCGGTCCGTGCTGCTGTCGGCACCGTCGCTTGCGCCGTCGCGGTCCGTTGGGCATTCGAGGCGATCAGCGTCCGGGTCGGAGCAACCGGCACGGCGGTCGCCAGCGGCGTTGGCGTCGTCGGAGCCGTGGGTGGTGATGCGGTTTGGATTTCTCCGTTCCGCGCCGGGTCCGATGCGGCAACGGTGACGCTCGGCGAGGATGGTACGACGAGCGGCAAAGAACCGGCGGAGGGTACGGGCACGACGGTCGGTGTCGCCTTACCGCCGCAGGCAGAAAGAGTGAGCACAACGAGCGTGAGCGTGAGCGTGAAAAGGAGTCGGCAGCGCATCGGTCCCTCCTGCGCGAAGAAACGCAGGCCCATGCCGCCTGGGGAATCGGTGGGGGCCAGACAATAGTCGCCGCAAGAGCGGCATCCATCGAGCAGATGGCGGAAGGGGCGGGATTCGAACCCGCGAGGGTTGTGACACCCTACGCGATTTCCAGTCGCGCGCACTAGGCCAAACTATGCGACCCTTCCCTGCTTCGTTGTTCGGCGTGTCCCACGGAGGTGGGCGGTGTGGCGGAGAGGGTGGGATTCGAACCCACGAAGGCTGTTACCCCTTACTCGTTTTCGAGACGAGCTCATTCGGCCGCTCTGACACCTCTCCCTCCGGTGACGTCGCCTTGCGCTGATGATAACAAAGCGCGTGCCTCACCGCAATTCGCGGCGCGGTAGTGCGCGGGCAGTCTGACGGAATGCGGTATGCTACAGTCGTTCCGCGGACAAGATGCCAGCGCGTCCATTTCGCTTATGTAGCGCCGGAGGAGTCGCGACGATGGCCGAACCCACACCGTATCCACCGATCCAGGATTATGCATTAATCGGAGACTGCCATTCCGCCGCCCTCGTTTCTCGCACGGGTTCGATTGACTGGTGCTGCATGCCGCGCTTCGATTCCGGCAGTTGCTTCGGCAGATTGCTCGACTGGGACTGTGGCGGGTTTTGCTCGATCGCCCCGGAAGATGGCGGGCACACGTCATTCCGCGAATATGTCGGCGATACCCTGGTGCTCGCGACGACGCTTCGCGCTGGCAGTGGCGAGGCCATTTTGTACGACTGCTTCGTGATGCGGACGGGCGGGAAACTCGACCCACGCCTCCAACTCTTGCGCGTCGTCGAAGGTGTGCGCGGACATGTCACGTTCGACCTTCGCATTGTGCCCCGCTTTGACTACGGCATTCTTGAGCCGTGGATTCGCCACGACGGTATCCGCTTATACAGCGCGATTGGCGGCAACGACGCCCTCATTATTCAGTCAGACGCCGATCTCTCGCTGTACGAGCGCCACAATCTCCAGGCGTCTTTCACGGTCCGTACCGGCGAGCGCGTTCGGACGTCACTGACGTACAGCGATCCCGCCAATCTCGATCGCGATCCACCGCAGGCGATTCCAGCGGCCGAACTTGACGAACGCCTGACCGAAACGCTGGAGTGGTGGCGGCAATGGTCTGCACAGGCGACGCATGTCGGTCTCGATGCACCGAGCGTGCTGCGGTCCGCGATCACGCTCAAAGCCCTCACGAATGCGCCAACGGGCGCGATTATCGCGGCGCCGACGACCTCCCTCCCCGAGACACCGGGCGGGAACCGCAACTGGGATTACCGGTTCAGTTGGATTCGGGACTCGAGTTTCAGCGTGCGCTCGCTGACGGACATCGGCTATGTGAGCGAAGCGGACGGATTCCGCCGCTTCATCCAGCGCGCGGCGGCAGGGAGCGCTGCCAGCCTGCAAATCATGTATGGCGTCGGCGGCGAGCGCCGATTGACTGAACTGACGCTCGATCATCTTGAGGGCTATCGGGGCGCGAAACCCGTTCGCATCGGCAACGCGGCATCGAACCAAGTGCAATTCGACGCCTATGGCGAATTGCTGGACCTCGCATGGCACTGGCATCAGCGCGGCAGTTCGCCGGACGACGATTACTGGCGGTTCATTCTCGATCTCGTGGATGCCGCGTGCGTGCGCTGGACGGAGAAAGACCGTGGGCTTTGGGAGTCGCGCGGCGAGCCACAGCACTTCGTCCATTCCAAAGTAATGTGCTGGGCGGCACTCGACCGGGGCATCAGCCTCGCGGAGGAGTGTCTGCGTCAGGCGCCGCTACGCCGCTGGAAGAGAATCCGCGCCGAGATGCGCGCGACGATTGAAAAAGAGGGATATGACGCCAAACGCGGCATCTTCGTCCAGGCATTCGGGTCACAGGCGCTCGACAGCGCGTTACTGCTTATCCCCAGCGTGGATTTCGTGGCATGGAATGACCCGCGCATGATCCGCACCACCGACGCGATCCGCGCGTCGCTCGACGATCACGGCATGCTCCTGCGCTACCGCGTATCCGAAACCGACGATGGATTGCGCGGTCGGGAAGGGACATTCCTCGCCTGCACGTTCTGGCTGGCAGAGTGTCTGGCGCGACAGGGCCGCTCCGACGAGGCGCGCGAGGTCTTCGACCGCGTCGCGTCGACATGCAATGATCTTGGCCTGTTTGCGGAAGAGTACGACACGCATTCCCACGAGATGCTCGGCAACTTCCCGCAGGGGCTTACACACCTGTCGCACATCGCCGCCGCCGTCGCAATCGCCCGCGCGGACCATGACGGTCGTTCAGGCTCCGAAGGATCGGCTCTTCCTCCGAGCACGCACGGGTAGACCCGCGGTATTGACGTGGCGGGTTTGACCTTTATGACCGGCAACGGCAGCCCATGCACAGCGACGAACAATGACGGTCGTTCTCCTACCGATGCTTGTACAGCCCATAGGTGAAGCCGTTGTCTATCGCCGTTTGAATGTCGCTCCGCGGTGTGAGGACAAGAACGAGATCCGGCGAGACGACGGACGCGTTCATCCGCACAAGCGCGACACGGCTGTACTGCGCGTCGAATCCCGGCAGGTCCAGGCCACGGCCCGGACGACCACCCGTCGTCAGTTTGCTCATGCCGACCGCAATATACGTCGGGCGCTGCGCGAGGATGTACTCCGGGTCTATTTTCTCATGTCCCGCGACGCCCTCGCCGGTCGCTGTGGCGGTGTGCGCGATGTGATAATCGTTGAGGCCGAGCATATCGAGCGTCGAGAGGCCGCTGAGAAACGGGGCGACACCCGCCGCGTCAATCGCCAGCGTCGCGCCCGGTGGCGCGGTCTCTTTCAAGTACTCGCCGAGCGCCGTCAAGCCAGTCACCTCGCGCATATGCGTGCTGCCGACGCGCTGTTTCAGGAATGTATTCGGCGGCGTCAGCGGCAGGAATATCCAGACCGCGACGAGCGCCACCGCGACAGCGGCGAGCGGCGACCCGGCCCGGTTCCAGATAGACATCTTCTCTCCACCGTGCGCGCGAAATCCGCTGCCATACCACGGGATACGCGCGAGCGACCGGAGCCCCGCGACGAGAAGCACGACAACCAGCGGGAAGATATGGAAGAGGAAACGCGGCCCGATGAAGTCGCCACCGACGAGAGCGACGTACCCCGTGAACGTCGCCACGAGCAGCGCGACATACCGCGCCGCACGGTTGGCGACGGCGGCGGATGGGAGCGCCATGAGTACGACGATCACGAGAATGAGTGTGCGTGCTTGCAGGTGCGGAAAATCATTGAGCACATAGTCCAGGCCGCGCCGCACTTGCTGCGCTGTCGAGCCGACTTTATCGTAGAAGGTATTGGGGAGCGGTTCGCCGTAGTACGTGAGCCGCCAGATCTCATGCACGCCCGCGACGATTGTGAATGGGATGACGAAGCGCGCGATGTCACCGAAGCGCACGGTATCGTCCGTACGTGTACTCGCCGGTTCGGCACGGCGAACAATGTGTGGACGAAGATATGCCTGCCAGATGAGCCAGACGAGCGTGACTGCCCAAAGCCCGAGACCCTCCGGCCGCGTTAGGTACGCGGATGCAAAGAGCGCGCTCGCCCATGTCCACCGTCCACGCAGAATGAGACAAACCGCGACAACAACAAGCAGCGCAAAGAAATGCGTCTCTAACCCGATCGCCGCGAAGAAAGCGAACCAGCCGCAGATTGACAGCAAGAGGCTCGGCATCGCGCGGAGCAGGCCGGGCGCCTCGGGCAGGACGAGTGTCGTGAGCCAGTACGTGGCGATGATCACGCCGAGCGCCGCACCGATGGAGATCACTTTCGCCATCGTCACGAGCGGCAAGCCGATCTTGTCGCATCCGGCGAGCACGACCGTCAGCAGGAAATTCGTGTATCCCTCGACGGGCATTTCGCCGGGGTTGAAGCGGAGGCCGTCTCCGTCCGCGAGGTTCCGCGCGTACCGCAGCGTGATGTACGCATCGTCATAGAGCCGACCAAACAGACGATGCGAGGCGTAGAGCGCGTAGCCGAGTGCGATCAGGAGGGCAATGCTCAGAACGAACCGACCGTCGAGGCGTGCCAGCCTCCGCACCCAGTGCCGCTCGATGAGCGGCTGTCGCCAGACAACGAGCGAGGCGATAAACGCCGCAATGGTAAAGCCCGCGACCGCCTCCGCCTGCCGCCCCGGATCGTCCGCGCGGCGCAGGGTAAGATAGGCTGATGCAACGAGCACCGGGCCATACGCCGCCGCGACGAGTGGCAGCATCGGCAGCGCGACAGAGAGCAGGACGAGCGCCAGCGCTGCCGCCATGCCCAGCACCAGCAACAGCGCGAGGACCGGTGGCACAACAGGCCCAAAACGGAACGGATTCGTGAAAACCACAACCTGCTCGACCGCCACGCCGAGCGCGCGATTCTCTTTCGGTGGCACGACGGTATCAGACGGTTGAATCGAAAGATCAGGCATTGTGGCCGGATTGAACGAGCCGCCGTCGGCTGGGAGTGGCACGGGAATCGTCGTGAAGTCGGTTCCACTTCGTATCTGCACGGAGGAATCGGCGTGACCGGACAGTCCGAGGCCGACCTGCGGCGGGGCGCTGCCGGGCCGGTTGCCGGAGAGCACGACATCCGCCTCACCGGGGAAAACGCCCTGTGGCAGCCGGACGAACGCTTCGCCGGCCGTCCACCGGTAGGTGAAACCACCCTTGCCTTCGGGGTCGTAGAAGCCGCGCACATTGGCAGCGTCGCCCGGCGCGCCGACATGGATGGTATGGTGATACGGCGCTTGGAAAAGCGCCGTGACCGTTGCCAGCGCGAGCAGGCAGAGCGACAGGAACACGCCGGTTTTTGCCCGCATCGTGGATGGCGACCAGCGGAGGAGCGTGGCGAATCGTCCCGCGCCGCGCTGCCATTCAACTGTGGTCGTGCTCATTCCCCATCCCACGTACCGCGCGTTGCGACCATTCCCCCAAATCGCGTCGCATTGTAGCATGCGTGCTTGCTACGCTCCGTGAGCGTGCGTGCTATGATTTCGGGCAGAAGGCCGCGATGACGAGCGGAACGAAGGAGCGACCGTGACGACGAGCACCCGGACTGGCGCTTCAGCGCTGATTGACGCGCTGGCGACGCACGGTGTGACGCACCTCTTCGGCATCCCCGGCGTGCATACGCTCCTGCCGTACGACCTTCTCCATAACCATCCGACGATCCGCCCCGTCGTCACGCGACATGAAGGGGCGGCAGGGTTCGCGGCGGACGGGTATGCACGGGCGACCGGCAAACCGGGGGTTTGCCTCGTCGTCCCCGGCCCCGGCACGACGAATCTCGCCACCGCCGCGCTCGTCGCCAGGAGCGACAGCGTGCCCCTCATCCTCATCACGGCCGCCGTGCCGAAGGCGCTCGAAGGCCGGTTCGCCATCCACGAACTCGACATCAATGCGTTCATGCGGCCCGTCGTCAAGGCGCAGATCGCCATCACAACCAGCACACCGACAGAAATCTCCGGGGCGATCGCGGACGCATTCACGCTGGCACTCGCGGAACCACCCGGACCCGTCCATCTCCACATCCCGTACGATTTCTTCGGTCGCCACGACGAAACTGCCGGGGCGCCGATCCCCCCACGTACGACGGAGACACAATCCGACGAGACAATGCCGCCCCCCGATAGCGCGGCGTTGGAACGCGCCTTGTCACTCCTGCGGCAGAGCAGCGCGCCGCTGATATACGCAGGGCACGGTGTCGTACGTGCCGGGGCAGGCAGCGCGCTCGTTGCGCTCGCGGAGGCGCTTGGCGCGCCGGTAATTACGTCAAACAAGGCGCGCGGCATCATCCCGGAGGATCACCCGCTCGCCGCCGGCGTCCCGAGCATGGCGGGTGTCGCCGCCATCGCCCGCGATGCTGATGTCTGCCTCGCTCTCGGCACGCATTTCAATGAGTACACGACACTGACGTGGAAAACGCCGCTCCCCGCGAACCTCATCCGGGTGGACCGCGACCATGCGGCGCTCGCGATGAACTATCCGCACGCGGCCGCGATTCATGGCGATGTCGCGGATGTACTCGATTGGCTATTGGAACGTCTCCCGGCAGATCGCGCGCCGTCTATGCTGGTCACGGCAGCCGCTGCCCTGCGCGAACGCCGTCGCGGGGCGCTCAACGCGTTCATGGCGGACAATCAGGGTCTCGCGCCGCCCTTCCATCCGCGCTTCGTCGCGCGGCTCCTGCGCGAGGCGTTTCCTGCCGACAGCATCGTCACATCGGACGGCTCGGCGACGGAATCATGGCTCTACGAGCCGGGTTTCGTCGTCACCCGCCCCGGTTCGGTCTTCGTGCCGGAGGTGCAGCAGACGATGGGCTATGCCATCGGGTCAGCGCTTGGCGCCGCACTCGGCGCGCCGGATCGCCATGTCCTCGCGGTCGTCGGCGATGGCAGCCTGATGATGACGCTCGGAGAACTGGCGACGATTGCGGCGACGCGCGCGCCCGTCATCATCGCGGTTTTCAACGACGGTCAGTACAATGCACTCCGGGTGCGGCAGGAGGCGATCTTCGACCGGCGGTTCGTCGGCACCGAATTGGGCGCGCTGAATTACGCACAAGTCGCGCGTGGTCTCGGCTTACCGGGCGAGAAGATTACCTCCGCACCGCAACTGCGGCAGTCCATTCAGCATGCGGCGGCACAGCGCGCACCGCTCTTGCTCGACATCCCGATCACCTCGGAACCACTCTCGGAACGATATACCGCCGTCATCGAGGCGGGCGGCTAAATGGCGCATCGGACACGGAGGGATGCATGATGGCGGAACGGTTGCTGACGATTCAAGGGATCGAAAATCTCCCCCCTGAGCCGGGGCCGACACAAGTATTGGCCGCGTTCGCCGCCGAGACAACCTATGACGATCTGCCTGCGCCAGTCATCGCACAGGCGAAACTGGCGATCCTCGACTGGTTCGGCTCGATGCTGGCGGGCGCGCTCGAACCGCCGGCATCCATCGCACGCAAGGTCGTGGAGGCGCTCGGCACATCCGATGACGCGGCGCTCTTCCCAACCGGCCGTTCGTCGTCCGCGGGCGCCGCCTTCGGCAATGGCGTCGCCTCACATATTTTGGAATTCGATGACGTACACAAAGGTTCGACGATGCACGCCGCCGCGCCGATCCTGCCCGCTGCCTTCGCGGTCGCGGAACGCGAGCACGCCGATGGCCGGGCGGTTCTCCGTGCGGCGGTGCTGGGCTACGAGGCCGGCATGCGGGTCGGCGAGGCAGTGAACCCGAGCCACTACGCGTTTTGGCATCCGACCGGCACCGCCGCCACCTTCGGCGCTGCTGTCGCGGCAGGTACGTTGCTCGGTCTGGATACGACGCGGATGCGCGACGCGCTCGGCAGCGCGGGCACACAGGCGGCCGGTCTCTGGGAGTTCAATGCGGACGGCGCGATGAGTAAGCACCTTCACCCAGGAAAAGCAGCGATGAATGGCATCCTCGCCGCCGATCTGGCGCGACACGGCTTCACCGCTGCCACGCGCATCCTCGAAGGCGAGCGCGGCTTTTTCCGCGCGACGAGCACCGGCTACGACGAGAGCCGGATCACTACCGCACTCGGCCACCAATGGAAGATCGCCGAGAACTGCTACAAACTCCATTCCTGCTGCGGCCACACCCATACGGCAATTGATGCCGCGCAAGACCTCCGCACCCGGCAAGGATGGCAGCATGACGATGCTGTCCGGGAGGTTGAGGCAATCGAGATCGCGCTCTATGGGCCGGGATACGATGTCGTGCGCCGCCTCATTCCGCGCACGCCGTACCAGGCGAAGTTCAGCGTCGCCTACTGCGTTGCAGCCGCGCTTCTGGAGGGCGTCGTCGGTTTGGCGCAGTTTGATCCGGCACGATTCGACACGAACGGCGTCCGTCATTCCTCCATTGCGGCACTGCTCGACCGGACAACGGTGCGCATTGATCCGGCACTGACGGCGCGCTACCCGGAGCAGTGGCCTGCCCGCGTAACAATTCGCCTCACGACGGGCGAACGCATCGAAGCCGCCGCCGATTACCCGCGCGGCAATCCTGAGAATCCTGTCCCATTCGCGACGTTGGAGGCGAAGTTCCGCGCGCTCGTCGAGCCGCGCTACGAAGCCGCGCTCGCGGACCGGGTGATTACTGCCGTACAGAGTCTCGAAAAATGCGCTGATGTCGCGATTATGATGCGTGAGATTCAATCCGCGATCCGAATCCCGTAAAGGGGAAGTGGAGCGGTGGCGCCCGCCATCACCATATTGTCCCGGGAGACTTGCCGGGAGCGCGGGAGCCGGGTATCCTCCAGACATGGATGAACGATTGCCCGGCGCGCCGTTTTCCGGTGACTTTCCTATCGCGGTCCTGCTTTCCGGGCAGGGGCGGACCCTTGCGAACCTCCTCACATGGATCGAGCGTGGCGATTTGCCCGTCGCGGTGCGCTGCGTGATTGGCAGCAAACCCGGCATTCGCGGCCTGACGATTGCCGCCGACGCCGGCATCCCGCATCACGTCATCCAGCGGCGTGATTTCGCCGACACGGAAGCATTCAGCGCCAATGTGTGGGAATGCCTGGAATCATATGAGAGTCGTCTGATCGTCCACGCGGGCTTCCTGCAAAAGTTGCTTGTGCCAGCGGGATGGGAGGGGCGCGTGCTCAATATTCACCCATCGCTGCTCCCCGCGTTCGGCGGCAAGGGGATGTACGGCCAGCATGTGCATGCCGCCGTGCTCGCGCATGGCTGTAAGGTGTCCGGGTGTACCGTGCATATCTGCGACGATGCCTATGATACCGGCCCAATCGTCGCGCAGCAGTGTGTTCCGGTGCGGGACGACGACACACCGGAGACACTCGGCGAGCGCGTCTTCACCGCCGAGTGTACGCTCTACCCAACGGTCATTCGCGCCTTCGCGGAAGGACGTATCCAACAACGCGGGCGACGCGTTACCATAGCGCCGGACACGCTGACGTGTTCGCAGCGGTAAGCAGAGGAGTCGGGGATGCGCCTAATCTGGTTCAATACTCTCTTGTGCGTCGCGGTGATTGTCCTGGCAGCGACCATTTACACGGGCGCCAGCGACGGGGTGCGGCTCATTTTCTCGCTCGTGATTGTCGCGCTCGGCCTCTACCGTCTCGCGGACATCGTACGGGAGTAGCGGGGAAGAAGTAGCAGTCAGCAGCCAGCAGCCAGCGACAAAAACACCAACGCCACCGATCAATGAGCGACAAGCGGACCTCCGGCGGAATAGCCACCGAAGATCCGTCGTTCAGTGCGTACTCTGCTGGCTACTGGCTGCTGGCTGCTACTTCTTCCACGCCACGCGCCACAGGGAGGCGGTAAGGCCGAGGGCGACGGCAACCGGCAGCAGCCACCACGCGGCGACGTTGGTACGCGCGAGGAGTGCGGTGAGGGCGAGGGCGATCACGACGCCGGCCGCAATCGTCCAATCATCACCGACGATGAAGTCGTACCAGAACTGAAAAAACCCGACGATGTATTTCATCGCTAATCCCCCGCGCCGCGCACAGCCGGTGTCGCCGCGACTGTCCGCGCATGTTGCTGCTTGAGCAGCGCCACCAGGCCGAACGAGATGAGAATGATAAAGGCGAGGATCGCGAGAATTGCGCCTTCCCGACCGGGCCAGTCAACATTCACATCCTTTGCGCGCCCCGCGCCTCGCGCGCCTTCCACGCCCCAGAAGATACCAAAGGTCGTCAGCATCACGCCGACTGCGAACTTCATCGTGTTCTCCGGCACCTTCGAGAGCGGCGCATGCACCGCGAGACCGACGCCTCCAACGATCACGAGCGCCGCCACTGCGCCGACCGTCGCCAGTATGATGCCTTTCGAGGTTGCTTGGGTGGCGCCCTTTTCCGTGAAGGCGCTGCCGAAGGTGAGAACGATGAACGCGACTTCCAACCCCTCCAGGAAGACGCCCTTGAAGGAGAGGGTGAAGGAATACCAATCCATCCCTGCGCGAACGACCGTGCCGGCCTCGCGCGCCGCTTCGAGTTCCTCGCGATACGTCGCTTCCTCATCGTGCAGCGCCTTATAGCCGCTGGCCCGCATGATCGCCTTGCGCAACCACTGCAGGCCGAAGATCAGGAGCAGCGCACCGACGACCAGCCGGAGCCACGCGATCGGAATCAAGACCAACGCGGGGCCAAGCGCGGCGACGACCGCCGCAAGCGCGATCGTCGCGACGCCGACGCCGATCAGCGTGGATCGCCAGCCGCGCGTCACGCCGACGGCGAGAACGATTGTCAATGCCTCGACCATCTCCACCGCCGAAGCGAGGAAGGCTGCCAGGACCAAAAAGATTGCACTCGTACTCACGTGCCCATCTCCTTCTTCCTTTACTTTTCGGACCGTTTCATCCTGAGGGGCGATACCGGCCCGACGGTCGGGAGCCCCAAAACACCCGATGTATCGCGCGACGCTCCTTCCGGCGCGTCATCGCTGCTGCGCCGGTAGACTTCCTGCTCGAACCCGTTCAGCAATTCCTCGCACTTCTCGATCCAGACGGCGACCTCATCGCGACGCCCCGCGCCGAACCAATCCCGCTCGATGATCCGCGCGTACCAGCGGCGGATCTTCTCGAGATCCTGCCCGATCTCCTCCGCCTCCTCGAAGGTATAGTTCTGGCGGAAATGTTCGAACTCGATCTCTTTGACGAACTTCGTCTCGCACTCCTCGATGATCTCCGCGTATTCCTTGTCGCGCAGTATCTGAAATGCCTCGACGATTCTCGTCGCGTCGGCTTCCGCGAGACGCGGCACATCGAAAAGCGTATATTCGCCCTCCATCTCCGGAATCTTTGCCGTCACCCGCGCCAGATCATCGCGAACGGCGGGCAGGTCCGGCAGGATGCAGACACATTGCTGGAGGTAGAGCGCGCCCATCCGCTTCAAGTCGCGCCAGATGGCGACCCGCTTACTCGTTGGTTCCGTCGGCACCCGATAGACGAGCAGCAGCCACGCTTGTTCTGCCATATCCTCTCCTCAACACACAGGCGTTGCATTGTAACACCTGTACATAGCGAGATGATAGGCGCGGTTTGGTCATCCTGTCAAGCGTCAACGGCGAGCAGCCGCCCGGGTGGCGGTCGGCTACCTCTCGCGCATAGACGAACCGGGCCATGCGAACCAGGCGACGAGCAGGCTGCCGATCGTCAGGACGACGAACAGGACATCATGCTTGACACGCGGATGACGCGTGGCGAACGCGGAAAAGTATACAATGAGGATCACGAAGACGATCGCCAGGACGAGCGCAACCGCGGCGACCGCCATCCGCTGCCCACGAGACAACTGTTCCATCGGTGCTCCCCTTTCCTATATCACCGCGCGAATACCGAAGAAGGCCAGACAAAAGATGCCGAAGGCGATGCAATAGTAGCCAAACGGGTCGAGCCGTTCCGTCTCGAAATACTTGACGAGGAAACGCACCGCGAAATAGGCGGTGACGCCGGAGATGACAAAGCCCATCGCGGCAATGCCAAGCCCGATGTTCGCGCCCGCCGCAAAGAGTTTGGGCACTTCGAGGACGCCCGCCGCGAGGATGATTGGCGTTGCCAGCATGAACGAGAAACGTGCCGCTTCCTCGTGCCGGAGGCCGGTGAGCAAGCCGCCCGTGATCGTCGCGCCGGAGCGCGAGAAGCCCGGCAGGAGTGCGAGCGCCTGCGCCGTCCCGACGGCGATCCCCTCCTTGAAACCGACATCGGCGATCTCCTTGCCGCGCATCTCCGTCGCGACCGCGCCCTCCCCCACGGCAACGGCCACGCGCTGCCGCTGCCGTAGCCGCTCGCCCGCCAGCATCATCACGCCGTTGAGAACGAGGAAGCAGGCGACGAGAATTGGTTTACCAAACAGGTTTTTCAGCGGAGACTCCAGGAGGAAGCCGATGATGCCCGCCGGAATCGTGCCGACGGCGATCAGCCAGCCGAAATGCTCCTCCGGGTCGTCAGAGAGTTGGCGATTGCCGATACTGCGGAGTACCGCCGCGATGATCCGCAGCCAATCGCGCCAGAAAAAGGTCAGGAGCGCCGCCGCTGTGCCGAGATGCAAGACGACGACGAAGGCGACGAAACTGGCATTGTTTGGGTCGCCCTTTTTCCACTCGTCCCAGCCGAGCAATGCGGGAATGAGCACCGTGTGTCCGAGACTCGACACCGGGAAGAGTTCAAACGCGCCTTGTAATAGGCTAATGACAATCGCATGCAGCAAACTCATCGCATCCCGCCATCCCACTTCACCATACGTGTCGCCATCTCCTCGTGTCCGTTCACCCCAGCCGCGCTAGCATACCATCCCCGACAGCGAAATATCGCCACCCGACCGCAATGCTACAATGCGCGCCGCGTTCGCTGGATGTGAATGGGAGATGATGCAGGTGACAAAACGGATAGGAACGGTCGCGTTTATCGGGGCGGGCGCGATGGCCGAAGCGATGCTCGCGGGGATGCTCGCGCGCGGTGTCGTCCAGCCGGAGCAGATCACCGCCAGTCATCCCCGCGCCGGGCGGCGGGACGAGTTGCAGGCACGGTACGGCGTCGCGGTCGTCGAGGCGAACCGCGAGGCGGCGCGCGGCGCGGACCTCGTCGTGCTGACCGTCAAGCCGCAGGTGATCCGCAGCGCAATGGCCGAACTGCGGGACGTGATCGCGCCGGAGCAGGTCATCCTCTCCATCGCGGCGGGCGTGCCGCTGACGACGATTGTCACTGGCCTCGGCGGGCATGGCGCGGCGGCACGGGCGATGCCAAACACTCCCGCACAAATCGGCGAGGGCGTCAGTGTCTGGGCGACGACCGCCTCCGTCACCGACACGCAGCGGGAAATGATCGGCGCCGCCCTCGGCGCGCTCGGCCACGCTCACTACGTCGAGGACGAAAAATTGGTAGACATGGCGACCGCCCTCTCCGGCACCGGCCCGACCTACGTTTTCCTCGTTATGGAGGCGCTGATAGACGCGGGCGTCCATCTCGGCTTCTCGCGCCATCTCGCGGAGCAACTGGTGATCCAGACGATGGCCGGTTCCGTCGCCTTCGCCGCGCAATCGCACAAGCACCCCGCCGAACTGCGCAATCTCGTCACCTCACCCGGCGGCACGAGCGCGGAGGCGATATACCAGATGGAGAAGGGCGGCCTTCGCACCGTGCTCTCCAAAGCCGTGTATGCCGCCTACGAGCGCACAGTCACGCTGCGCAAGGCGCAGGAAAGTGACTGAAAGGGTCAAATCAAGAACACCAGCAGAAACCCATACGATTCCCAAGATGAGACCTTCGATATCGTTTCACCGCGCATTCGACGCCGGGGATAGGCCACGCGAAGCCTTTTTCAATCGCCTCGGAATCTATCTGCGATTCCGCAGGTCCTTGAACATGTAGATGCAGACCTCAGATTCTGTTCCCGTTCGCCCATCCCTCCGAGCGTACTCCCAGGTCAGCGTCACCTCGCCTTTGCCCCAGTCGCGATATCCGAGCCGCTCATAGAGCCGCCGCGCGACCGGATTATCCGTGCTGCCAACCGCCAGCCCGATGCTCCGGTACCCTTCCTCCGCCGCGAGGCGTTCGGCTTCATCAATCAGGCGCGTCATGACACCCTTCCTCCGGTATGCCTCCCGCGTCCCCCCCGATTGCAGGTACGCGGTGCGCGGTGGATAGCCGCGCGCCACGTCCTCATCCGGCGCTTCCCAGATCAGGAGCAGGTGTCCGATGGGCGTATCGTCGGACCAGGCGATGAGGTACATCCCGTCGCTGCGCGCCTGGACGGCATACCGTCGGTGGTGGTTCTCCGACAGGCTCTGGGGGGAGAACTGCTCCTCCAGGAAGGCGAGTTGGTATTCCTCCGCAGGGCGTATCGCGATCGTGAGGGTGGCACGCGGGTTGCTCATAGGGACCGGAGTATAGCAGACGCCGTTCATCACTGGGCTGACTCACAGACGTGCGATCAGGGTGTATGCGTTTGTCACGGCTCGTCATCCGAACTCCCGAGCGTGATACGATGCCCCGGTTGGGATTGCACGGGGCGAACAATAAGGGAGCGTGCATGACGATTCTCGATGCAGTGTATACCGACCGGCAGGCGCACTTTGTCGCTCTCGCGGATGACCTGGCGGCAACAATCGCGCCGCGCGCCGCCGCCTACGACCGCGACAACACCTTTCCATTCGAAGACTTCGCGGACTTGAAAAATGCGGGCTACCTCGCGCTGACGGTGCCGGAAGCGGACGGCGGCATGGGGGCCAACCTCGGCGAATTCGTCCGCGCGCAGGGGCGGCTCGCACTCGGCAATGGCGCGACGGCGCTTTCCAGCACGATGTCCCTCTCGACGATCGGGCGAGAGGCGCAGTTCCATGCCTGGCCGGAGAGAATTCGGGCGCGCGTCTTTACCGGAGCGGTGCGGGACGGCGCGACGGTCAATAGTGTCGCGACGGAACCGGAACTTGGCTCCCCGTCGCGCGGCGGGCGACCGAATACGACCGCCAGGCAGGTTGAGGGCGGCTGGCTCATCAACGGCCGTAAGACGTGGAGCACGCTCAGCCCGATTCTCACCTTTTTCCTTGTCTTCGCGGCAATCGAAGGGAGCGACGAAACGGGCGACTTCCTCGCCATGCGGGGAGCGCGGGGATTGTCGGTCATTGAAACCTGGGACAGCCTCGGCATGCGCGCCACCGGCAGCCATGATGTGCTGCTGGAGGACGTTTTCGTGCCGGACGCCGATGTCGTCCGCGTCGGCGGGATGCGTAAGGGCGCGGACCCCGGCGCGACCGACCATCGCGCGTGGGGCGCGCTGGCGGTGAGCGGCACCTATCTCGGCGTCGCGGAGGCGGCGCGCAATGTTGCCGTACGGTACGCGACTGACCGGGCGCCCACCAGCCTCGGCAAACCGATTGCCACCCTCCCGGCGATCCAGTCGAAGATCGGTACGATAGACATCGCCCTGCTCACTGCCCGCTCGCTCCTCTGGCCGGTGGCGGATGAGTGGGACGTATCTACCGGGCGTCGCCCCGGCTTCGCGGGGCGGGTCGCCGCCGCGAAAATGACCGCGACGAACACGGCCGTCCGCGTGGTGGACCGCGCGATGCGCGTTGTCGGCGGCGAGAGCCTGACGAAGGATTTGCCGCTCGAACGGTATTATCGCGATGTCCGCGCCGGGCTGCATAACCCGCCGATGGACGATGTAACGCTGACGATCGTCGGCAAGAGCGCGCTCGGGCAGGGGTAGCCCGTCACACATTCACGCGCCGGCCCGTTTAAACCAGTGGTAATGAGCGTTGCCTGTGAAGGACGGGGGCGACCGTCCGATGTTCACCCCGCCGTGCGAGATGCTCTGCTATACTGGCGGACGCCACGCACGCAAACGCTTGCTGCCGTGGTAACGAGGGGGGCGCATGAAAGCCGACGCCGTGCATGTCCGCGCGACGGACAACGTGCAACCGGCACGCCGGAGCGAAACAGCACTGCCGCCGCAGAGCGTGCGAGCCGCGACGCACAGCGCCCGTGCGACACGCCTGCCGGTGCGGGCGATGCTCCTCCCCCGTAAACATCGCTCGACCCTCGCCGCGCTCGCCGCCTTTTACCGCGAAACACGCACGCTGGGTACGCCGACGGCGGCGCACGTCGCACGCCTCGACGCGTGGGAGGCCGACATTGATCGCGTCTGGGATGGCACGGCGGCCTACCACCCGGTGCTCTCGCCGCTCGCCGCTCATCACCTCCCGCGCGAACCGCTCCTTGCGCTCATCGCGGCGCAACGGGAACGTCAGCGCACCGTTGGATACGAGACCTATGACGACCTCCTCGCATTCTGCACGCTCGCGACAAACCCGATCGGCCAACTCGTCCTGGCGATTCTCGGTTACACAGACGAGGAGCGCATCGAGCATAGCGATGCCATCTGTACCGCCGTGCAACTGACCGCCTTCTGGCGCGATGTCGCGCGCGATTACACCCGCGGTCGCATCTACGTGCCGCGGGAGGATATGCACCTCTTCGGCGTCTCCGACGCCGATCTCGCGCGGGCCATCGCGCGCCGCCGTGCGGACACGAATATCCGCGCCATGATTGCCTTTGAGATCGAACGCGTTCTCGAACTGCTCCACCACGGCGCGCCGCTCGTTACCATGCTGCGGGGGCGGGTGCGTCTCGATTGCGCGCTCGTGATTTCCGACGCCCGTGCGATGCTCGCCGCCATCGTCCGGCAGGGCTACGATCCCTTCGTCGCCCGCCCGCAACTCTCGCGCACGGCCCGTGCAGGCAAACTGTTCGGGGCGGTGCGCTCCATCAGCGAAGAGACCTTGAACAGCCGATAACGATCATTTCCTCAGGATAATCGGAGATGGCGGCTTCCTATCGTTGATCACCATCTCTTCTCATAGGCGTGTTCGCAATCCACGACGCCGAACCCGGCGGACTCGTACAACGCTCGCGCCGCGTCGTTCCCGCCAGTGCAGCAAACAAATGCGGTGCGCGCCCCTGCCGCCCGCAAACGCTGAAGCCCTTCAGCGATCATCGCTCTCCCGAATCCGCGCCGACGATACGCCGCGCGTGTGCCAACCGGCTCGAAGAGCCCGGTTTGGTTGATCGGATCGAGCCAGCAGATACTGTATGAGACGACTACTCCGTCCGGCGCCACGGCAATCAGGTCAAGATCAGGCCGAAAGCCGACCACCGCACGCATCCGCCGATAGGACTCCGCCGTCATGGCTGAGTCGGGTCGGACCGCATGATGCACGGCGATTCCCGCAGCGATTTCGTCTTCTCCGCCGAGGGGCCGGATGATTGCTCCCCTCGGCGGAGCGGCGCCAGCGATCGGCTCCGCCAGCGAGCGTTCCAGGCGCAGCATCTCATGATCTCCCGTACACCTGAAATCGTGGCGCATGAGCAGCGCGATGCGCGACCCATCCGCATCGCGCGCATACGTCCGCACAGCGTGCGCCGTTCCGTCCGCGCCCGATACGGCCCAGTGATCGCTCGCCCAAATCAGCATCGCTTCGACGAGGGCCGGGTCATGGTCCTGGGTGGGATGCGTCTGCAAAACGAACGATCCCGGCCCATCGCGCCATGCAAACCCTCCCAGTTTGCCCTCTTTCCCATGCCACAGATGGACATGAGCGGTCGGATCGAAAATTGGACCAAGGAACATCTGCCACAAGACATCGCCAACGTGCCAGTATGGCGTGCCAGCCCGATCGGCATTTGCCGCTGTCACAAGATCGAGCAGCGATGGAAGATCATCGCCCCGATAGGCGCGTGGCTGGTAGTACGGATCAGACGTGTTTTCCATCGCTTGCCCCTGGTCAGCACACGCGGCTTGCGGTATCCCGCCCGCACCGTTATTCTCCCTTCGTTCGCAACGCCACACAAGAATGGATGACGAATGCCCCCCGATACCTCGGACACACCGACAACCGAGCGCCGCAAGGCCGAGCATCTTCGCATCACGCTGGATGAGGATGTCGCCTCCGGCCTGACGAATGGCTTTGAGCGGTATCGTTTCGTGCATCAAGCGCTGCCGGAGTGCGACCTTGACACGATTGATACCCATCAGACGTTCCTCGGCAAGAGACTGCGCCTGCCATTGCTTGTCTCCTCCATGACGGGCGGGACAGACGAGGCGACCGCGATTAATCAGCGACTCGCGGCGGCGGCCCAGGCGGCGGGGATCGCTCTCGGCGTCGGCTCGCAGCGGAGCGCGGTCGAGCAACCGGCGCTCGCCGCGACCTTCCATGTGCGCGATGCCGCGCCGGACATCCTGCTCTTCGCGAACATCGGCGCGGTGCAATTGAACCGCGGCTACGGCGTGGATCACTGCCGCCGCGCCGTCGAAATGATCGGTGCGGACGCCCTCATTCTGCATCTGAACGCGCTCCAGGAGGCGCTCCAACCGGAGGGTGACCACCAGTGGCATGGCCTCCTTGGGCGGATCGAAGCCGTCTGTCGCTCGGTCGGCGCGCCGGTGGTCGTCAAGGAGGTCGGCTGGGGTATCGCGCCGAATATCGCCCGCCAACTCGCGGACGCGGGCATCGCGGCGATTGATGTCGCGGGAGCGGGCGGCACTTCATGGAGCCAGGTGGAGATGCACCGCGCGCGGAACCCAATGACCGCGCGCGTGGCGGCGCACTTCGCGGATTGGGGCATCCCAACGGCGGAATGCATCGCCGCCGTTTCCGCATCGCTCCCAACGATGCCGCTGATCGCCAGCGGCGGCCTCCGGAACGGCGTGGAGGTTGCAAAGGCAATTGCGCTCGGCGCGCACCTCTGCGGGCTTGCGCTCCCCTTCCTCAAAGCGGCTGTCATCTCCACCGAGGCAGTCTCAGAAGCCATCGAAGAACTGGCAACCACGCTCCGGGTGGCGATGTTCGCGACCGGGACGACCGACCTCGCCATGCTCCATGGGACACCCCGACTGATCCGACGGGATCGCCCCGTGGCGTAGGCTTCAGCCTGCGGTCACTCGCGCAGGCCGAATCTGCCTAACAGAACCCAGCCACCATACTCATCGCTGCGCGAATGCTTCCTCGATTTTGTCCGCGAGGTCCACATCGCGCTTCGTGATCGTCCCGGCGTCGTGGGAACTGCAGGTAATCTCCACCTTGTTCCAGCCGCGGAGCGTGATGTCCGGGTGGTGCCAGACTGCCTCGGCGATCACGCCGACCACGACGACGAAACCGAGCGCATGGGTGAAGTCACTCAGTTCATACGTCTTCGTGATGGTGGTATCCTTCCGCTCCCAACCCGCAAGTTTCGCCAATCGCGCGGTGATCTCGCCGTCATTGAGTTTGTCCATCTGTCGCCTCGCTCTCGATCGCCCTAGCCGCCGCTGGGCAGAGTTTCCTACCCGGTGGTCTCGCCCGCAAGCGCGGTGCAGGCCATCACCAGTTTCGTGTTCGGGTTCTCAAAGCCGAGTTTGACCGTTGCACGGGCAGGTCGTTTGTCTTCTGGGAAATGCTTGACGTACTCGGCGTTCATGCGCGCGTACTCCGCCGGGTCGGCCAGCCCCACCTGAATCCAGACGACACGATCGAGCGATGATCCGGCCGCTTCGAGGATTTTACGCACGTTCTCAATCGTGCCGCGCGTCTGCTCCTCGATTGTGCCGCCACTCGCGCCGCTCGTCTGGTTCGCGCCCCCCACGCCCGACACCCAGACGAACCCATTCGCGACGACCGCCCGACTGAACGGTAAATCCCCCCGCCCACCCGGAATGTTCTTGATGTGCCGAATCTCATCCGCCATCCCAACCTCCTTCAGGCTGACAAACCGATCGAACTACCGAGACACAGAGGGCACAAGGAATACAGAGGAATGATCACTACATGCTGTTTATCAATCTTTCGCTCGTTAACGTTCCTCCTCTGTGTCTCTGTGGTCAACATGTTCAGCCCGCCGCGACGGGTTCGGGGTGCGGGATGTTGCGCTCCTGGGAGGCCTGCATCGCGGCGGCCTGCCGCTCGACCTCCGCACGGCGCGGCACGAGCAGGCCAAAGAGCGCGGAGACGAAGATGAAGAGGGACATGAAGGCATAGACGGGCCGGACGCCGATGAGGTCAATGCCGACGCCCGCAATCGAGGACGAGAGCGGATAGCCGCTCATCGAGATCGCACGGGCGGCAATATTCACCCGCCCTTGCAGATGGTCGGGAATCAGCCGCTGGCGCAGCGAGATGACCGTGATAATCACCATCTCGACGCAGAACGCACGCAGCATGAGCAGGGCGAGCGCGGCGGGCAGGTTCGCTGCGAAGGCCATTGCGATCGTCAGCACGCCCGAGAGTGAGAAGCCGCCGATCATCATCGTGCGGATGCCGAGCCGCGCGCTGACACGGGTGACAAGAAAGGCGGAGACGATCCCGCCGATCCCCGACGCGGCATAGAGCAGCCCGACCAGCCCCTTGCGAATGCCCAGTCCTTCCAACGCGTAGACGGGCAAGAGGCCATAGATGCCGCCATCCGCGAGCGTGAAGACGAACAGGACGCACGCGAGCGCCCGCACGGTGCGCTGCCGCCAGAGAAAGCGAAGCCCTTCGATGAGGTCGGCGCGGACGCCCTGCCCTTGCGCCGCTCCCAGATCGTGCCGTTGGAATGGGCGGCGGATCGAGGCAAGCGCGCAGAATGAGCAGGCGAAGGTCACGCACGCGACCATCAACGAGAACGCCTCGCCAATATTCGTAATCAGGAGGCCCGCGACCGACGGCCCGATCAGCGCGCCGACGGAGACGGTAATTTGCAGGCGCGCGTTCGCCTCCACCAACTGATCGCGGCGGACGAGCGCGGTCAGCGTACTGAGCGCGCAGGCGTCAAAGAGCACGGTAAAAAGTGGCGCGAGCGCCGCGACGATGTAGACATGGAGGATCGCGACGGTCCCAAATGCCGCCGCGACGGGGATGCTGCCATAGAGGACGGCCCGCGTCGCGTCACATGCCAGCATGATGACGCGCCGGTTCATCCGGTCCGCCGCGACGCCCGCCCACGGCGCGACGAGCGGATAGGCGAGCGTTTCAAAGGCGGCAACGAGACCCGTCTGCCACGCCGAATGCGTCCGACTGAAGACGAGGAGCGGCACGGCGATCAGGATCGTGAAGTAGCCATAGACCGTCGCCGCCTGCGACGCCCAGAGTTTGCGAAAATCCACATTGCGCAGGAGCGGAGGCCCGGCGAACGACACGGTGTTGAGTCCCTTCCCGATGGTGCGATCCCGCCGTCGGGATGAGCATAGCGGCGGCATTAGAAGGATTCAAGGTATCGCACACGACAACGAACCAGGAACGGTGGTGGGCGGCTTCAGCCTCACCGTCGCTGTGGCAGGATGAAGCCGCCACCACTGGAAAAACAGCGTTCCGCCCGATTCGGATTTCCCGGCCACTTCGCCGTACATGCGAGGAATAATCGTCCGCGCACCGCGCTTCTGATAGAGTGACGCCGACGACCGATGGATGCATGACGACGCGGGAAGGAGGAGCCAATGCATACGCGGGATGAAATCCGCCTGACGACGCTTGCCGCCTGCGCGGGCTGAGCGTCCAAACTCGGGCCAGGGGACCTGGCTCTTGTCCTCGCGCCGCTTGCAGCGATGAGCGCCCCACCGGAACTGATCGTCGGCCTCCACACGAGTGACGACGCGGCGATCTACCGGCTGACGGACGATCTCGCCGTCGTGCAGACGGTGGACTTTTTCGCGCCCGTCGTGGACGACGCATACGACTACGGCGCGATTGCCGCCGCGAACGCGATGAGCGACATCTATGCGATGGGCGGCGAGGTCCGCTTCGCGCTCAATGTCGCGGCGTGGCCGGAAGATCTCAGCGCGGACCTGCTGGCGCGCGTCTTTCAAGGTGGCACGGACATGATGGCCTCGGTCGGCGCGGTGATCGCGGGCGGTCACACGATCCGTGATGCCGAGCCGAAATACGGCCTGAGCGTGACGGGCGTCATCCATCCCGACCGGATTATCACGAAGGCAGCGGCCAAGCCCGGCGATCTGCTCGTCCTCACCAAACCGCTCGGCACCGGCACGATCACGACGGCGGCGAAAAACCTCGTGGCCGATCCCGCGCACCTCGCGGCGGCCATCACCAGCATGAAGCGACTGAACGATGTCGCGTCCCGTCTCGCCGTCGCGGCGGGCGTCCGTGCAGGCACGGACATCACCGGCTTTGGCCTGCTCGGTCATGCCGATGAGATCGCGACAAAGAGCGGTGTCGCAATCACCTTCGCTGCCGCCGCGCTCCCGTGGCTGGATGGCGCACGGGAGTACGCGAGGCAAGAGGTTCGCACCGGTGGCAGCGCCCGCAACCGCGACTATTTCGCCGCGCACGTCACGTTCGCGGATTCCGTAGACGACGTAATGCAGCAGATGCTCTGGGAATCGGAAACATCCGGCGGATTGTTGCTCTGCCTCGCGCCGGAGGCCGTGAATCGTTTTCTCGCGGCATGTCAGGCGGAGGGGCAGGCGGCATGGCGGGTCGGTGAAGTCACCACGGGCGCCGGTATCACGGTTCGATAAGGGAGATGTGACCGACAGTGATTCGTGTCCGGCTTTCCAACCGGGCACGAATTAGTATGCGCCGAGGCGCGGCGTGAAGGTCAGAACCACCGCGCCGCCGCCGAGCGGGCTTGGTTCCAGCGAGACGGTGCCGCGCAAGTCCGTGGAGACGAGGTTTTGCGTGATTTGCAAGCCAAGCCCGCCATCCACTTCGGCGCGGAAGCCGGGCGGGAACCCCTTGCCGTCGTCCTCGACACGCACCGTGACCTGACCGTCCAACAGGCCGATCGTCACGTTCACCACGCCGTGCATCCGCCCTTCCAGGCCGTGCAGCACGGCGTTCGCCACGAGTTCATTTATCAGGATCGCCAGCACCGTCGCCTCCCGCGAGGAGACTTCCGCCGGTTCGCCCGCGACAACAAACTCATACTCTGCGCCCGGTGGCAGGAGCGTCGTCGCGGCCTCATCAGTGACGAGTTTCGCCACCTCATTGACCGTCGTGATACCGATATCTTCGCGCGTCAGGAGATCATGCACGGCGGCGATGGAACGGATACGGTTGACTGCCTCCTTGAGCGGCAAGGCCCATGCCTGCTCGCCCGCCCGCCGGACATGCATCGAGAGGAGCGCGGCGACGGTCTGCAAGTTGTTGCGGACGCGGTGATGCATCTCCTGTAACAAGGCCGATTTGCTCGTCAGCGACCGGCGCGCGTCATCGTAGAGCCGCGCCTGCTCAATGGCGATGGCGGCGGTGTTGCAGAAGGATTCCAGGAGATCAACCTGATCGCGGCTCGGGCCGTTCCCTGCGTCGAAATGGAGGCAGATACCGCCAATCATGCCGTGCGCGGTGCGGAGCGGGATACAGAAGACTGTCTCCTCGCTCGCGCCGTCATCCGCGTCGGCGGGCACGACGGGCGGCACATCGCGGTCATCGCGGGCGGAGATCTGCATCGCCCGCCGGACCGCTTCCTTCCGCATCTCCTCACGGACCGGCGCGCCCTCACCGCTCGTCGCCTCATACCCGGCGAGGAAGGTCAGGCTCTCGCCATCCGGCCCGAGTTCGTACATACTGACGACATCCGCCTGGCCGAGCACCGCCGCCTGCTCCGCGATCGTTTCCAGCACCCGTGTGAGGTCCAGCGTGCTGGTGACGACGGCGGTGACCTTCTGCAACGTCTGGAGTTCGGCGACCTTCCGGTGCAACGCGACATCGGTCGCTTGGTACAGCCGTGCATGGTCAATGGCGATGGCGAGTTCCCCCGCGACGGTGGTCAGGAAGGCGAGGTCGTCATCGCCGAGCACGCGGCTGTCGCGGAAATGGAGATTGAGTACGCCGACTAACCGGCCAACTGCGGGGAGGAACATCGGCACGGAAACATGCGCGCGCAAGTGCCCGTCATTGAGGAATGGCGCCTGGATATAGGCAGGGTGCATGTGGGCATCCGGCGTCGCGATGATCGTTTGCTGCCGCGCTGCAAGGCCGGTGATCCCCTCGCCGATGCCGAGGGTAACCCGGCCAATCGCCTCCTCCGGCAACCCGACGACGGCGGAGAGGACGAGGAGCGCGCGCTCCTCGTCGTACAGATAGACGCTGCACGCATCGCTCCGCATGACCGCCGCGGCCGTCGTCACGACCGTCTCCAGCATGGGGTTAAGATCGAGCGTTGAAGCGGCGGCGTGGTGAATTCGGTGGAGTGCATCGAGCCGGGCGACTTGCCGCAGCAGTGACTCACGTTCCCGCGTCGCCGGGTTAGTTGAAGAACGATCCTCGATAGTCGGTGTCATGCGGCGACCCCTCACACACTTGGCATTTCTGTCGCTGCCAGTGTAGCAGTTTGCATCAATCGCGACATCCATGCACAATCCTGTACCGGCTGCACCGTTCAGGTTGTACGTGCGGTGAGGTAGTGGGGTGGGGCGCGGACACGATCAGGCAGGTGTATGGGGAGGGGTTTACCAATGACCTTCGGCGATCATCGCGGACTGCGCCACCACGCGGTCCTCATCCTCTTTTTGTTGCTGACGTTGCTTCCGGCGGTGCATTCTCCCGCTCCGGCCTCCGCCGCGCTCACCGATCCCTACCCCGACCGTGACGGCTTCTTCGGCGTCGTCGGGCGCGATCCATACTATGAGTGGAACACCGACACCGTCCACTTCAACAATGATGTGAATAGGACGGTGCTGGAACATATCGTCAAGGAGATGGCGGCGTCCGGCGCGAAATGGGTGCGGATCGAGTTCTTCGCCGAATACGGCGATGTCTCCGGCCCCGGTAGGATGCCCTATGAGAAATATGACTGGTTCCTCACCGACCTCTGCCGACGCTACAACATGAATGTGCTCGGCCTCCTCTCCTACGGCATCGTGCGCGACACGAACTACACCTACATCCTCAACAAGGTAAACGACCCCACCGATCGTCCTGATGGCTCCAATCCGTTCATCCGCGGCTTCGCTGACCGCGCGACGGAGATCGCCGGGCATTATGCCGGATACGTCAACGCCTGGGAGATCATTAACGAGCCGAATCAGAATTCCCAACTGGACTTCATCACGAAGGGGCAGCAGCAGCGCATCTTCCCTGACCGGATGGCGGCGATCATGTCGCTGACCTACCCGCGTCTCAAGAACATCAGCCCGAGCGTACCCGTCCTCCTCGGCGGCCTCATCAACACCGCCGGCGCCTACCCGGACAATTACGACATCCCGTACCTCCGGCAACTCTACAGTTCGCCGATCATCAAAGGCCGGGGGGCGCCGTGGGATGTCGTCGCGGATCATCCGTATGAACTGAAAGCGGCCGACATTCCCGGCCATGTGCGCGACATGCACCGAGTGATGGAGCAGGCAGGCGAGGGCTTCAAAAAGATTTGGGTCACCGAATTCGGCATGCAAGCGGCCGCACCGCCAGTACCGGAGTCGGGCCTTATCCCCGTCACGGATGATGAGGCGAAACAATCGGCGTACCTCAACGATACGCTCTCGGCGCTCGCCGCGATGCGCGACATCGTCGAGCGCGCCTTCTGGTTCAAGTTGGAGGACTTCACGATCAAAGAACAAGGGGGGCAGGAGACACACTGGGGTTTGTTCGCCTTCCGCCGCGATGGCGACCATCCCGGCGAGCCGTGGCCGCGCAAGGACGCGCTGCGCGCATATGCGAGCATCGCGCGCCCGTCCGCCCTCCCCACCGCGCCGGAGGATGTGAACAAACCGACCGCCCCCGACGCCAAATGGTTTCCCGACACCAAACACTGGCTCGCCGGGCCGTTCCGCCTCTACTGGGAGCGCTACGGCGGTGTCGAGCGGTTCGGCCTGCCACGGACGAGCGTCTACACCTCGGCGGGCCGGGTCGTGCAGATTTTCGAGCGCGCGCGCTTCGAGTTCCACGACGAGTTCGCGGGAACGCCGAACGAGGTGCTCCTCACCCTCCTTGGTAGCGTGACGACGCACAATCGCACCTTCCCAACCGTGCCTCGCCCTCAATTCGACAGCGATGTCTATTTTCCATCCCCCAGCGCCCCGACGCCGCCATCCACACCGACTCCGTCACCCACATCGAAGCCGACGACGTTACCGAGTGGCACGCCGGGCGCGTCAAAGACTGCACCCCTGACGCCCACGCTCCCACCGTCACCGCCTTTCTCCGGCATGTACTTCACCGAGACCTCACATACGCTCACCGGGCCGTTCCTCCGGTTCTGGAGACAGGGTGGCGGCCTCGCAGTCTTCGGCTATCCGATCAGCGAGCCGACCGTTGAGAAGAACGCCGACGACGGCAAATTGTACACGGTCCAATACTTCGAGCGGACCCGATTGGAGTATCACCCGGAGTTCACGGATAACCCCTTACCAGTGCTCGAAGGTCTCCTGGGCAACGATCTCATCCGCAGCGGCGGCTGGTGGCGGTAACGCCGGGTAGCGAGTGACGAGTAACGAGAAGGATCAACTCCCTCGTTACTCGTTACTTCGGTCGCCCGGTGAGGCGGAGTTTGCCATTCAGGACTTCCACGCGATCCACGAAGATCGGCAGATTGTCATTGATGAGCGCATCGTTCTGGATATTGGCCACGATCTGGTCCGTGATACTGCCCGGCAGCGGGAAGCGTCCACTCTCGACCCGTTCGACGCGGAGTTTCAATTTGCCATTCTCCGCTGTCGGCACCGCGACTACGACGAGGTCTACGCGTACCGGGAAACTGTCGCTCTTCGTCTTGCCACCCGCGTAGACCCGGCCATCATGCACGGAGACCTGTGGGTTCTGGATGTCCGCGCCGATCGTATCGCGCTGCTCGCGCACGGTCTGGGCGAATTTCGAGGTCAGTTCTTCGTCGGTCAGTTCCACCGTCACGGCGGTATTGGGGGGGGCATTGACGATCTGATTGACTTTCGTGTCGAAGTTGCGCGCTGCCGCGGCGCTGACCGGCACGGTCGTCTCGGCAATGCGCGTTGGCGCCGGGCGCGTGACGAAGAAGTAGACCGCGCCGAGCGCCATGACCGCGCCGAGGACGATAGCAGTCAGGAAAATCAGGCAACCGCGCATCGCTTCTCCTTTGATCGTGATCGCATCCAACTCACCGGCAGTATCCTCTGCATGGTGCGTACCGGGCGCGATTGTAATCGTTTCGTCACCCGCATGTTCGCGGATTGATCGTACGATATACTGTAATGAGCGATAGGAATGTGTATCGAGGGAGGTAGACCACATGGCGACGATGACCGACCGCCAACCCGGCGACAGCAAACCACGCGACGCTCGCCCCTTCTGGCGCAAGCACTTCTTCAAACTGACCCTATTGCCCCTCGGCGCGATCATCGCGCTCTGGTTCCTCGTTATCCAGCCACGGACGAGCAAGACGGTGAACGAGGCGTTTCCGACGGCAGCGCCCGCACCAACCACCGTGACCGCCGCGCAGCCTGTCGCGACGACTGCGGCGACGATCGCTCCGGTGGCGACCGTCGCACCAGCAGCGGCCGCGCGACCGCCGGTCGTTGGACAGACCCAGATCGCGCCAACCGCCGCGCCGACGAACGCGCCCGCCGCAACCGGCCCGGTCGCCGTGAAGAGCGGAAACTTCGTCAAGGTCGAGCATGACGGGTCCGGGAAGGCGACGATCTTCAAGCAGCCGGACGGCTCATATATCCTCCGCCTCGAAAATCTCGACCTCACGAACGGCCCGGACTTGCGTGTCCGCCTGCTCAGCGCGAACGGCGACAGTCTCGATCTCGGCGGGCTGAAGGGCAACAAGGGCAATCAGAATTACGACCTCCCAGCCGGGTTCGATCCCACGAAATACGACACTGCCGATATCTGGTGCCGCGCCTTCAAGGTGCAATTCAACAAAGCGGCGCTCTCCTAACGTCTATTCCTTCCCTCTCCTTCCTCCTTTCCGCCAGGCCGGGGCAGCAATGCTCCGGTCTGGCGCGTCAGGGAATGGAGGTCACGCCCGCGACGATTGCATCGCCGGGCCGAGGCCCAGTCGTGCTCGTTCGGCGAGGCGGCGCTGGAAATAGACCTGGAACATACCGACACTGAGGGCGAGGAAGACTGAGTAGATAATAAAGACCGTCGCGTATGAGTCGGTCGCGCGGATCACCCGGCCCGCGATGATACTCGTCACCGCCCATCCCGCGTTCCAGAGGACGGAGCGGATGCTGAAGACATACGCCCGCTGCCGCGCCGGCAAGAGATCGGCGATAAACGTGGAGTCAATCGGCCACGACATATTGATGCTCGTGACGCGCAGCGCGTGGGCCGGAACCGCCAGCGCGAGATGGGGAACGAAGATCATCGCGACAAACAACGGCAACGGCGAGATGCGCAGGATGCCGACGGTTTTGAGCGCGCCGAACTTCGCCGAGACAACCGGCCCGGTCAGCCCAACGATTGCCGCGATGAGGGCAGCGACTGCATAGATGTAGCCGACAACCTGCGTGCTTGCGCCGAGCCGTTTCAGGTAGACATTGTAAAACGGTATGACCGCGCCGGAGGCGACCGCGAGCAACCCTCCGGAGATGATAAAAACGGAGAAATCGGCCCGCCGCGTCCCGGTCTCTTTCTTCGCCTCGATAGGCGTCTGTCGTCGGACGCTCGCCATCTCGCCGCGTTGTTCACCTTCCCCGGCGTGCATGCGGAGCAGTGGAATGAGCGCCAACCCCGCGATGGCGACGCCAACCATCAATGTGGCGCGGTAGGACCCAACCGACCCGGTCGCCAGGACTGGAAAGAAGAGCACGATCAGTTTCGGCAGCAGGCCGCCGCCGAGGTTGCCGAGCGTGGCGCTGAGCGCCTGCGAGGAATAGACGATTGCTGAGGCATGTTGCCGCGTCTCGTTTGTCGTCCGTTCGAGCACAATCAGCATCGTCGGGCTGGAGAAGAACGAGGTGCCAATTCCTTGCAGGCCAGCGAAGACGAGGAGAATCAGCGTATCGCTCGAAAGGGTCAGGCCAACACTTGTCAAGCAAAAGACGACGAAGCCAAACACGACGACGATCCACGGGCCATGCCGGTTGACGATCGGGCCAATTGCCAGCGCCGCGCCCGCGATCGCGATGGTATTGACCGCCGTGAAGGTGCCGATGAAGTCTTCCCTGAGGCCGATCCGGTTCAGATAGAGATTGTAGAGGACCTGAAAGACGCCGATATTGAGATAGCCGATCAGCGTGAAGAGAATGTATAAGCGCATGTCGTGGCTGAAGGCGCGAACGGTGCGCGCGTATCCCTTGATGCCACCGGGCGCTGCCGCCATGCGTTGTGCTCCCTCCCCATGTTCTCCGGGAAATCCGCGCCATCGCAACGCGCCCCACGCTATCATCTCCGCCGCGCGCGCGCAATCAATCGCTTGGCACGCTACAATGTGCTGAGCAGACGATGAAAAGATGCGCATAGGACCAGGAGAGCGAGGATGCAGTGGCGTTGAGCGAGTGGGATGCGCTCGTCCGTCTGGCGGTGGCGAGCGGGCTGACGGGACTGCTGGGCGCGGAACGGGAAATCCGCCACAAAGAAGCGGGGCTGCGCACATTCACCCTCGTCGGCGTTGGTGCGGCGCTCTTCACCGTCGTCGGCGCGCTACTGGCCGTGAGTAGCGGTGCGGACGCAACGCGCATTGCCGCGCAGATTGTCTCCGGCATTGGCTTCATCGGCGCGGGGCTGATCTTCCGTCAAGGCTCGCATACGAAGAACCTCACGACAGCCGCGGGTGTCTGGGCGGCGGCAGGTATCGGCATGGCGGCAGGCGCGGGACTCTTCATCCTCGCCTGCGGCGCGACAGCGATTATGCTGCTCGCCGTCACCGTATATGGTGCGATCGAACGGCGGGTTGAGCATCGGGATCACAAACCGCGGCCACTGGAGACGGAAGAGTTGTGAGCCGCAACGCCACCTCACCCAATCCTGCGAAGGTCCAGAAGAGCGCCGCCATGTGCGGGAAGCCGAGATTGAAAAAATAGTGGTCGAGCGTCGCCGCGACGCAGGCCGCGACGACCGATGCGGCGATAGCGAGCGTCAGTTCCCCGAATGGGTCATCCGCTGCCGCGCGTATCGCGCCACGGATGAGCCGCGCGACCAGTGCAACGAGCGCGACGAGAAAGAGCAGCAATCCGATGACTCCCGCCCGCTCCGCGACGGTAAGATAGACGCTCGATACGCCGGTCTGGAGATCAATGCGCGGTGCGCCCCCGAAGCCGACGCCAAAGACTGGATAGTCGCGGATCAGTTGCAACGCATTGGCAAACTCGCGATAGCGCAGTTGCGTCGCGGCGTCCTGCCCGCGCAGTCCACCGGTCAGGCGCGACAGATAGCCCGCCCCAACACCGAACGCTGCCGCCGCGATACCGAGCGCGATCAGCGGCACGATCAGCCGCCGATAACGCAGCAGCGCCAGCATACCGACGCCGACCGCCGCGCCGAGCCACGCCGCCCGCGACTGAGTCAGGAGCAGCGGCAGCCCGACCAGCGGCACAGTCACGATGCTCAGATGCCGGGCGACGAGCGGGCGCGCCGCGATGGCCTGCCCGACCGCGAGGACGAGGACGAGCATCAGGAACCCGGCAAACGCATTCGGGTCCACGCCGGTGCCCGTCGCACGCCGCGCGAGAGCGGGGTTATCCTCGATATAGCGGACGACGCGGCTGGTTGGGTAGCCGACGACGCTGAGGCGGGTCAGAAGCCACGTCGTCAGCCCGACCGATAGCCATTGGAGGATGAGCGCGAGCGCCCCGGCGACGGCTCCCCCCACGACAAGCGCCGTCGTGAACCGCGCCACATCCCGCCGCTCCCGCAGCAGATTGACGACGAGGATGACCATGCCGACGCCGAGCAGCAGTTTCAGATAGTCGTGCGCCGTCTGCGTCGTTGTGTTCCGGCCGGCACCGACGAGAAATGCGACGAGTGTTGCCACAATGAAGAATCCGAGCGGCAGGAAGAGCGGCGTCGTGACGATCAGTTCACTACGGTCAAAACCGAGCCGGAGTGCCCAGACGGCGATCGTCAGCAGGATTGCGGCTTCGAGGAATGTGAAAGTCAGCCCGACCTTCACCGGCAGCGTCGCGTAGGGTAATACCGAGATCACCGCGACCGCCGCGTACAGCCCGACCCGCGCATCAAGCAGGATCGCGACGCCGCCGACAAGGGCGATGAGGAAAGCAAGCGGCAGAATTATGCCGACCCCAATCGCCAGTGCGCCGCCGAGCAACCCGGCAATGACCGCTCCACCGGCAAGGGCGGCGGGCGATCTCAGCCACCGACGCCATCGCGCGTCCATCCCTTTTGGGGTATGTGGCATCACTAGCGCTCTCGCCACCCGCTATCCTTTCCGGCCCCATCCAACCTGCATCCGCACCTGGAAAGGGCCGAAATCGTACAGGTCATAGACGCGATCGCGCCCCGCCGCGTCGTCCCGACCGATCAGTACGTCCGCTGCGTTGCCATCATGGATGCGATCGAAGGCGTCCGCCATCGCGACCAGGAGTTCCGGCAGGGTCGGCGTTTCGTCATGTGATGGCAGGAGCGTCCGTACCTGCGGCGCGAGGTCCGCGAGACGACGCAGCGAGCGACGATACACATCCGGCTCGGCGTCCGATGAGTACGAGTAGAGCGGCGCCGCATAGGCAGTGTCGCCGGAAAGGAGGAGGCCATGCGCCGCATCCCAGAGGCAGAGGCCGCCCGGCGAATGGCCCGGCGTATGCAACACCGTGAATTGCCGGTCGCCGAGACCGAGCATCTCACCCTCGTTGAGCAGATGCGTGACCGTCGCGGGGCGGATCATGTATCTGTTCGGGTCGAACCCCGTCGGCAACGGGCCGAGCAAGGATTCCTCCTGAAGCCAGCGGGCGCATTGCTCGTGGCTCAGCCCCCGCGCAATCCGGTCCGCCTCCGCCGGGTGCGCATAAACCGGCACGCCCGCTTCCGCGAATCGCCAGACATCGCCGACATGATCGAAATGGCTGTGGCTACAGACCATCAGGAGCGTCTCCGGCCGCACTGCCACGAACCGCTCGACCTCTCGCCGCATGTCCGCGATGCCCATCCCCGCATCCCAGAGAAGCGACCGCTCCGCCCCCATGATGAGATATGACCGCACTTCCTGATCGTGCTGATCTTCCGCGATACAGATCACGCCGGGCGCGACTTCCCATGTCGTGAACCATTCCTGCGAAAGCGTTGGCGTCTTCTCGTCTGTCGGCATAGTGCTGAACCCCCTTCGATCCGCACGAACAAAGTATAGCCGTCACTACAACCTGTCTCAAAACCCCGGTGATAGAGGGGTGGGTACCATCGTATTGTCTTTCTCCCGGCTCCTCGCCACAATCCCACCGCTCCACCGATGGGTATCCGGGAGCAGACGGCAGTGCCATCGCTGTACACGGCAGCGACCATGCGGTATGCTGATGCTGCGCCCGGAGGGACCAGCAGAACGACGTCGTAGGGCCGCACCGGGCACGTCGCGCGAGGGGGATGCCATGGCGATCGGGGCAATATTCGAAGGGGACGGCGTCAGCAAGGCGCAGTACGACCAGGTACGGGAGCAGGTAGCGCCAGGCAACAAGGCGCCACCCGGCATGCTCTACCACGCCGGTGGGCCGACCGAGAACGGCTGGTGCGTCATCGAGGTCTGGGAGTCGCAAGAGGCGTTAGATCAATTCTTCCAGCAGAAACTCGGCAAAGCGTTGCAAGAGGCGAAGATCAACATCCAGCCCAGGTTCTTCCAGGTCGTCAATACCATGCAGCCGTAGGCCTACTACGGCCGGATCCGGTCATCCCAGACGAGGTGACTGACGAGCGCACGCATGTCATACGGGCCGCTCAGCGCTGCCGGGCGGCCTTCTTCATGCCTGGTGCCACCGCGTCAGGGGTTTTGAGACGCGTTGCAGGCGTGCATGGACGGACGAGAAGGGGAGGGCCGACGACCCTCCCCGAAATCCGCAGCTCGTCGCGCTATTTGCCGTTCGCTCCTAGCGCCTGCTCCTGCTTCAGCAATGCTTGCACCGTGATCGGCAAGCCGAAGAGGTTGATAAAGCCGCGGCTGTCCGCCTGATTGTAGACTTCGTCCTCCTCAAAGGTCGCGAAGTCCTCGCGATAGAGAGAGTGCGATGACTTCCGGCCGGCGATGATGATGTTCCCCTTGTAGAGTTTCAGCCGCACCGTGCCGGTCATGTGCTGCTGCGTCACGTCAAAGAAGGCGCTCATCGCCTCGCGCAGCGGCGTGAACCACTGGCCGTTATAAACGACTTCCGCGAACCGCCCGGCGAGCACATCCTTGTAGTGCATCGTGTCGCGGTCGAGGACGATGCTTTCCAGTTCCTTGTGCGCCGTGACGAGGATCGTGCCGCCCGGTGTCTCGTAAACGCCGTGGGACTTCATGCCGACCAGCCGGTTCTCCACCAAATCCTCGCGGCCTATGCCGTTCTCGCCGCCGATCTCGTTCAGTTTGTAGATGAGGTCCACCGGGTCCATGGTCGTGCCATCGAGCGATGTCGGAAGGCCCTGCTCGAAACCGATTTCGATATATGTCGGCTTGTCCGGCGCATCCTCCGGGGACTTCGTGATCTCGAACATGTCCTCCGGCGGCTCATTCCACGGGTCTTCCAAGACGCCACCCTCGGAGGAGAGATGCCAGAGGTTGCGGTCGTGGCTGTAAATCTTCTCCAACGTCGCCGTGACGGGGATGCGCCGCTCCAGACAGTAATCAATCTCGTCCTTGCGGGATTTCAGTTCCCACTCGCGCCACGGCACGATGACGCGCAGGTTCGGGTCCACGCTCTTGAAGGTCAACTCAAAGCGGACCTGATCGTTCCCCTTGCCGGTGCAGCCGTGCGCGACGGCGTCCGCGCCCTCCATCTTGGCGATTTCCGCTTGCCGCTTGGCGACCGGATAGCGCGCGAACGAGGTGCCGAGCAGGTACTTCCGCTCGTAGATCGCACCGCTCTTCAGCGTTGGCCAGATGTAATTGGTCACAAGTTCGTGGCGCAAATCCTCGATATAGCATTTCGAGGCGCCGGTGCGCTTCGCCTTCTCTTCGAGGCCGTCCAACTCCTCTTCCTGCCCGAGGTTCGCACAGAAGGCGATCACCTCCGGGTTGCCGTAGTTTTCTTTGAGCCACGGGATGATGCACGACGTGTCAAGCCCGCCGCTGTAAGCGAGCACGACCTTTTTCACCGGTTTCCGCTCCATTGATCGCTCCTTCGTGCGTGATACCGAACCCGACAAGAAAAAACGAGCGCCTGGCTGCCTGATCACCTCCCGACGCCCCGCGAGACGTTGGAGGGACGAGCAGCGCGCCCGTGGTACCACCCTCATTGCCGGAACCGGCCACTCAATCAGCGATTATTTGCGTGGGCGCCACCCACCTCCGCCTACTTTGCATCGCTGCGTTCTTCGGCGGGCCGCTCCGGGGCGCGTTCCGCGTCGGCATCGCCGTGGGGCTTCCACCCTCCCCCACTCGCTTCCGGCTGCCGGTCGCGTACTCTTCCCCCTCATCGCGGGCCTCTTCGATTGTGCGGCTGACGCTAGCACCCGCTGTTCTCCCTGTCAAGGAGGAGAGCGAACAAGAAAAACCGGCGGTGGAGTGATCCTCCCGCCGGCGGTACCAATCCCTACCGGGTGCTGCTCTTCACGATGAACACGCTCACGCGTTGATGGCGCGACGGAGATGCTCGCCATGCCCCTCGATCTCCCCGATCGCGTGCCGCTCGATCACGTCCGCGACGCTCACCGTGTAGCCTTCCGCCAGCGTTGCCGTCAGCGCCAGTTGCGCGTCGCTCAACCCCCGATATGTTTTGATCGCCGATGCGCCGTTCTCCCGCAGGAGCGCCACCGTCTCTTCCTTCGTCACGTCTGCGAACTCCGCGGCATGTCGGGCGTTCATCTCATCCAGTTTCCCCGGCGGCAGCCGTGGATGCGGATGCCCGTCGGCGACGCTTTGTGCCACGCTCGCGATCACTGCCTCGTTCACGGCGATATGATGCGCCTGCACGCCGACTGTCCAGCCCGTGTCCGCGCAGACGGCCCGCCACTGATCCGGCGTGCATGCCTCGATTGTCGCGATCAATGCATCGTTCGCATGCGCGAAGCGCCAGGCGAGCGCCCGCGCCCGCGCACTTGTCGCCCCGTCCTTCGGTGGCTCCGGACGGCTCCCCTCCCCGCCGTGAAAGGTCTCGACGGCATAGCGCTCATTGATGTCGAGCATCTTCTCCATGTCCGGTGCGGCACCGGGGGGGAAGGCCGCGCCGAGTTCCCGCAGGAAGTCCACCGACTCCGGCGGGACGACGATCAGCATCGTGCTGCGCGTGGGACTGACGTTCTCGAAGCGGTGCGGCACACCGCCAGGCGCATTGACGACCGCGCCGGGGCCGGCCCGGAAGGTCGAGACCCCCTTCGCGTCGCGCTGGGTGACCTCGAACTCGCCGGAGAGGATATAGCAGGTCTCGCTGGTGGGGTGGGCGTGCAGCGGTGGCCCACCGCCCGGCGCGATGCTTCCCACGAGGACGGCGTACGCGCCACCGGTCTCCGCGCCGCTCACCTTGACGACGATCTCCTCATCGAAGATCCGAATCCGCTCGCCCCCTTCCGGTAGCACACAAGAGCAGCCGATCTCTGTCGCGATTGTCGTTGCCATGTCAGTCTCTCCTCTCAATGCTGCGATGATCTGCACGTTGGATGTGACGATTGCCGGGAGCGGACATCCGATCCGCCACCCTCACCATGTGCGGTATGGATTGAGTGTGCCGGATCGGCACGCCCGATCCCACGCGCACTGCCCACGCACTACCCACGCACTACTCCGCGCGTCACCTGCAGAATCGAGTAAAATGAAGACAGATGGACAACCACAGAGTGGAGCGGCAATGGCGAGCGATCCAATCGCGACATTCGGTGACCGACTCAAACATTTCCGGATCGCTGCCGGGCTGACGCAGGAGACGCTGGCCGAGCGGTCAGGACTGAGCGCGCGCGGGATCAGCGACCTCGAACGGGGCAGGCGCGCGAGCCCCTACTACGACACCGTCCATCGCCTCGCCGATGCGCTCAGCCTCACAGCCGAGGACCGGGCGATCTTCCTTGCCGCGGCGCGTCCCCACGAGCGCGCGGACGTGCCCGTTGCCACGACCGATCCACCGAGCAATCTGCCCCTTCCACTCACCTCGCTGATCGGCCGGGCGGAGGATCGCGCGGCGGTCGGCCAGTTGCTCGATCAACCGGATGTCCGTCTCGTCACCCTCACCGGCCCGGGCGGCGTCGGCAAGACGCGCCTCGCCCTCCGAGTCGCCGCCGATCTCCGCCCGCGCTTCCCGGATGGTGTCTACTTTGTCCCACTCGCCGCGCTGCGCGATCCAGAACTGGTCATCGCTACCATCATGCATACCCTCGGTCTGTCAGACACGAGTGAAAGCCCGCCGCTCGCGCGGGTGATCGCCCATGTGCGCGGCAAGCGACTGCTCCTCGTGCTCGACAACTGCGAGCATCTGCTCGCCGCCGCACCGCGCGTCAATGATCTGCTCGCGGCGTGTCCCGATGCGAAGGTGCTCGCGACGAGCCGCGTGATCCTGCGCCTCTCCGGCGAACACGAGTACGCCGTGCCGCCCCTCGCGCTGCCGGATCCTCACGCGCCACCGGAGATCGAGTGGTGGTCGCGGACACCCGCTGTGACGCTCTTCGTCGAGCGCCTACGCGCGCTTGCTCCACGCTTCGCGCTGACGACGGCTGATGCGCCGAGCGTCGCGGCGATCTGCGTGCGCACCGACGGTTTGCCGCTCGCCATCGAGCTGGCCGCCGCGCGCGGCAGGCACCTCACGGTGCAGGAGCTGGCGACACGACTGGAACACCGGTTGCAGGTCCTTACGGGCGGCCCGCGCGATCTCCCCGACCGCCAGCGGACGCTGCGCGACACGATCGCGTGGAGTTATGACCTGCTCACACCCGTCGAGCAGCGCCTCTTCCGCCGGCTCGCCGTCTTCGCCGGTGGCTGGACGATTGAGCAGGCGGAGGCGCTGTACGATGACGAAGATGACGCGCACATGGACATCATGGACGGGCTGGCCGCGCTGGTGGACAGCAGCCTCGTCCGGGCCGAACGGGGCGCTGATGAGCGCACGCGCTACGGGATGCTGGAGACGATCCGCGAGTATGCTGAGGAACGACTGATCGCGAGCGGCGAGGAGCACGCCGTCCGTCGCCGCCACGCCGACGTGATACTCGCCTGGACCGACCGGGCGGAGCGGGGGTTGCAGAGTGGGGAGCGGACGGCATGGTCGCGGGTGTCGGCGGAGGAACTGGACAACGTGCGTGCGGCGCTGCGCTGGTCGCTCGACCATGATGAGACCGAGCGCGCATTACGGATCGTTGGCAACCTCGACTGGTTCTGGGCCGCCGTCGCGCGCGACCGCGAGGGGTGGGCATGGAGCCAAGAAGCATTGGAGACGGGAGACGCCGATCGCGACGGGTGGGGATACGCGCGGGCACTAAATAACCAATGGTGCGAGTGGAGTCACAGGCTGAACTCAGCGATGGAGAGGTGGATGCGCCCTTCCTCGTCCGGTGTGAGACCATGCCACTGTGCCAAGAGGTTGAACACTGCCATCAGGAACGCG
>Ga0102924_1000353_pt1 | contig 57478 bp, 45 predicted proteins | sample PaiPotPPM11metaG_FD_80116 | JGI IMG/M metagenome (GOLD analysis project Ga0102924, IMG submission 80116) | Iron sulfur acid spring bacterial and archeal communities from Banff, Canada, to study Microbial Dark Matter (Phase II) - Paint Pots PPM... ... | reverse complement strand
GGATGCTGACTTCCCCCACCCCCTCGACATTGCCGCCCCGCCCTTCCAGGGCCACGCAGTTGGGCAGTTGCCGGTACAACAGGAGCTCGCCCACTTCCTCGATGGTGACGACGCGCTCATCCTCCGGCGGGATGGCCGCGCCGAGGCAGTTGAGGACCGTCGTCTTGCCGGAGCCCGTTGGCCCCGCCACCAGGAAGTTCGCCCCGGCGCGCACGCAGCGCTCGCAGAACGTGGCCACCTCCTCGGTGAGGCTGGCGAGCGCGACCAGCTGGGCGATCGTGTGGGCGCGCATCACGAATTTGCGGATCGTGACGCACGTGCCGGAGCCGGAGACCGGCGCGATCACGGCGTTGAGCCGGCTTCCATCGGGCAGGCGTACGTCGACCATGGGCGAGCTGGCGTCGAGCCGTCGGCCCACCGGGCCGAGCACGCGCTTCACCAGCCCGAGCAACTCCTCGTCGCTGTCGAAGACGAGCTCCGGGACGAGCAGGGTGCGGCCGTCCACCACGATGAACGCTCGCGCCGGACCGTTCACCATCACCTCCTCGACACGCTCGTCATCCAGGTACGGCTGGAGCGGGCCCATGCCCAGCACGCCGTCGACCAGGCGCTGTTCCACCGCCGCCGGATCGGCGAGCGGCGGGGTGTTTTGCATCGCCGCCCGGCGCTGCCAGCCGGCGATAGCGTCCCGGATGAGGGCGCGGACGCGGGCGGTTTCCTCTGGTCCGGGCCCGACGGGCTGGCCTTCCTCCCGCAGACGCCTGACCGCGCTGTGGATCTCCTCGCGCAGCGTTCGCTCGGCTCGCCGGTCCGTGGGGTGCTGGGGTCGGCCACGGGCGGCCGAACGCCCATCATCCGGATATGACTGGGGCGCCATCGGCCACCTCCGTTCCCAACCGCCCTGGCGGTCGCCGCCAGGGCAGCCGCCAGCGCCTCGCCGCGCTATCCGTTGCCCGTGGTAGGACGATCTGGCCTCCATGCACCCGATCGGCCAGGTCGAGGAGCGCCTCGGCCGCCCGGCTGCGTGACTGGAACAGCAGCGGGCGTTGCGCCGCGATGGCGAGCTGCGCCTGTCGATGGTCCTCCGGGATGAGGGCGGCCACCGGCAGGCCTGTCGCCCAGCTGATGCTCTGCCTGGTCTGATGGACCCGACGATCATGCCGATTGACGACCAGGGCGAGCCGCTCCTCTGCCAGTTCCAGCTCGCGTCGCCAGCGCTCGGCGGCGGTGCGTGCCTGCCACAGGCTGACCGCGTCGCCACGCGCGACCAGCAGCACCTCGTCGGCGCACGCCAGGCCAATGCGCCCCGCCGGGTGGTTGACGCCGAGATGGCCGCCACCGAGGTCCAGGATTATGTAACGTGCTCGCTGCCGCAGAGCCGCCAAGGCGTCCTCGAGCAGCCGCGGGGTGATCGACGGCGCCAGCTCCGGCTTGGCCACGCCGAGGAGCAGGCGCGCCCGTGGAATCCGGGGGTCCAGTTGCTGCAGCTCAGCATCCAAGGCCCGCGACCAGCCCTCCGTGTCGCTGGGCACCTCCCGGGTGAGCACGACCAGGCTGCGCAGCACATCCGCCGCCAGGTAGGCGGCGATGCACGGGTGGGAGAAGTCGCCGTCCAACAGGACGGTCTCGGCCACAGCCCCGAGCGCGGCGGCCAGGTTGATGCTCAGCGTGGTGCAGCCGACGCCGCCATCCGCCGCTGCTACGGCGATCAGCTTCGCCTCTTTGTCGGCGTCCTGTGCTGTTCCTGGCTGGCCCGATGGTCGATGATCCACGCCACCATGGCGGCCGCTCGCGTCGAAACGTGCTGACGGGGCGCGACGAGCTCCGGCCAGTGCATGCGCCACGATCTCGGTCGGGGGGGTGTTGAGCGGTAATGAGGTCGCGCCCAGCGCTTCCCATTCCGCCCGCCGCGATTCCGGGGCGAGAACGAAGACGGCCAGGCCAGCGTGCGCGAGGTCCGCCACGATGTCCGGCGTCAGCCGGTTGAGCGTCTCCTCCACGATCACGCCAGACGTGGGGGCGTCGGCCACAGCCACGGGTAGCGCATCGCCGACGAGACAGCGCTCCACCTGCACGCCCATATCCTGGAGCGCCTGCACCAGCAGGCCTTCCAGCCACGTGCCGGCGAGCCCGACTACCAGCCGAGGACCGGGCTCGAACGGATCCGACGTCATCGAGCTGCCCCCGCCGTCTGGCTGCCGTCGCCTGTGCTCCCCTGGACCACGCTGCCATTCGCCGCGACGCGCGCCACGTCCAGGTCCCCGTTCCACTTGGCCTGGGCGACCGCCACCGCCTGAGCACTCGTGAGCACCAGCGTGACGGCGTTGACGGAGCCGTGTCCAGCCGTAGCGTCCGCTCCACCAGCGTTGATCGAGGCTGTGCCGGGATCGTAGCCCACGCCGCGCACGATCGCTCGGTCGATCAGCACATTCGTCTTCGACTGCGGCGTACCCTTCCCCTGGGTCCAGAGGACGGCAACGGTGTCGCCGACGCGGATTTGTCCATCGAGGGCGGTCTGCGGCGTGACGGGTATGGTGAGCTCCATCTCGTCCGGCCCGAGCGGCGGTTGGATGGCGAGCCCGGCCCTGGTCAGCAGGCTGTGCGCCGGTATCGCCTCGCTCACGGCGCGGCCAACCGTCGCCGCACGGCCGGCGGCCGGGACCAGACCGGCCAGGACATCGTCATCGACGCGGACGGAGACGGCGATGAGGTCGGTCGGTGCGAGGATAGCGCCAGCCGGCAGGGCGCGCGTCACCTCCAGCACGCCGTGGCCCGCCGTGGCCCCATTCCAGGCCGCGAGGGAACCACTGAGCGTGGCGGCGACGATGAAGAGGCCGGCCAGCACCCGCCTATCCAGGTGGCGGGGCCGGTGCAGGGCGCGGCTGGGGCTGAGCGACAACGTAGCCAAGGCAGGAGACTCCTTTCTCGTCGGCAACTAGTTGCAGGCTCCTAGCGGCGACCGGCACCGGATCGTAACGCACGCGTGGCCACCCAGACTGCCAAGTCAGCGCGCACGTCCGTCCGATCCTTACTTGGCCTTACCTGGGCCTTGCGGGCCGCCGGTGCAGCCAGTCGACAACCGAGCACGGCAAGCTCTGGCGAGCCGAGCATGGCTCTGACGAGGCAGGGTACGTATGGTGCTCGCCATCGTCATATCTCCGGAGGACTCCCAGTGTCTCTGCCCCATACCACAGCGGTTGATGAAGGTCAGCGTCATACTACACTGCTGTGGTATTGTCGTCAACTGTCATGCGACCTGTTCAGTCCAGCAGGCTGCACACAGGTTGAGCGACTCGGTATACTCTCTGCGTCCGGTCCTCGTGGCCGGACCACGGCAGCATTGGGGCAGGAGCGAGTGGGAGGATGGCCGAAGCCGAGGCGACGCGAGCCCGGACCCTGGCGGATAAGCTCGATCACCTCTTCCACACGGTCCATCCCCGCAATCGAGGGGAGTACAGCTTGGAGGAGGTCGCCCAGGGCATCCGCCAGCGCAGTGGGCCCACCATCTCCGCCAACTACCTCTGGCTGCTCCGGAAGGGCCTGCGCGACAATCCGACGAAGAAGCACATGGAAGCGCTCTCCGACTGGTTCGGCGTCTCGCCGGCCTACTTCTTCGACGACGAGGTCGCGGCGCGGGTCGACGCACAACTCGACCTGCTGGCCGCGCTGCGGGATGCCGAGGTCCGCCAGCTCGCGCTGCGGGCGTCCGCACTGTCGCCGGAGAGCCTGCGGGCGATCGCCGACATGGTCGAGCGTGCCCGCCAGATCGAGCGGGTGCCGGCAGTGGAGAGGGAGCGAGCCCGACGCGGCCGGGCGCCGGGCCGGGCCCCAGAGGGCAATTAGGATGATGAATCTCGACGGACTCCGTCGACGCTGCGAGGCGCGACTGAAAGATCTCGAGTTGCCTGTCCCGTTCGATACGCAGGCGTTCTGCGACACGCTCGCTCGCCAGCGCGGGCGCCCGATCGTGCTGCAGCCTGCCGCCTGCGGGACAGGGTATTACGGCCTGTGGGTAGCGACACGGGATACCGATGTCGTCTACTACGAGCGGGACACCAGCGCGCTGCACCAGAAGCACATCATCTTGCACGAAATCTGCCATCTGCTTTGCGGTCATCAATCAACGAACGTCACGGATCCGGCGGCCCAGCAGCTGCTCTTCCCTGACCTGCAAACAGCGGCCATGCGGCACACGCTCCAGCGCGCCGGTTATTCCACTGATGAGGAACGCGAGGCCGAGCTGCTCGCCTCGCTCATCCTGGACCGGGCAGAGCGTGCTGCCGCCGTAGTGCCGGACTCTGCCGAGTCGACAATTGAACGGTTGGGGTCGGTCCTGGAAGAGGGGCCGCAACCAAGGCAATGAGCTCGCAGCTGGCATTCGATGCTGTCACCATCCTCGCGTGGACGGCAACGGGATACAAGCTGCCGGCGCTGCTGAGGCAACGGCGCGATCCCGCCACACGTTCCTACTGGCTGGCCCTCTTCCTCATGGCCCTGGCGCTCACCGACTTGGTACCGCAGCCCTATCTGGCCATTGATCGCCTGGTTGATAGGCCAAATCTGGCGCGCCTCCTGGGGGACGGGCTGGGCCTCGCGGCGGCGTGGGCGACCCAGGCCCTGCTCTACCATGTGAACTACCCGCCCGACCAGGCACGGCAATACACCCGCCGTACCGGCTGGGCACTGGCGGCCGCACTGCTGCTGATGACGTGCTTCTTCGCGCTGGCGCCGGTCGATGAGGAGGCCCTCGACTTCACCGGTCGCTACCAGTCTGCGCCCTTCGTAGCCGAATACCGCCTCGTCTTCCTATTCGCACTCGCCCTGGCGATCGCCAACTTCGCGCGACTGTCCTGGCGCTATGCGCAGCGCACCAATCGTCCGGCCTTGAGCCTCGGGCTTCGGGTGGTCGCGGTTGCTGGGGCTATCGGGCTCGGCTACGTGGCCAATGAAATGCTTCGCATCGGCACCGCCCGTCTCGGAATTGCCGACCCAATCCCGAACCCCGGCAGCGTCTCGCAGGCGCTGATCGCCACGTTTGTCGGCGTGGGGCTGGTCGGGACCACCATGCCGGCCTGGGGCCCTCGCGCCGGCATCCCGGCCCTGGCCGATTGGCTGGGCCGCTACCGCTCCCTCCGCCGCCTGTATCCACTCTGGCTGGCGCTGTACCGAGCGCATCCGGAGATTGCCCTGCTACCACCCCGGTCCCCGGTGGCGGACGCGCTGAACCTGCGCGACGTGCGTTTCCGCCTCTATCGTCGCGTGGTCGAGATCCGCGACGGCATCGTCGTCCTCCGCCCGGCGATGGACCCGCAGATTGCCCGGTACGCGCGTCAGTTGTGCTCCCTGGGGGCCGTCGCGGAGACGGAGGCCGAGGCTGTGATCAGCGCCGCGGCGATCGCCGCCGCACTGCGGGCACAGGCGCTGGGCAGCGTGCCGGCGAGGGCATCGGTAGCAGAGAACCCGATCGGGGGCACCGATTTGCCCAGCGAAGTGACGGCGCTTGAGCGGGTCGCTCACTGTTTTCGCCGCTCGCCGATCGTGCCCGAGGTACTCGCGCGACTTGAGGCCAACGCCATCCCGTCCACGCCGGTGGGTCGGACGTCAAGATGAGGTTGGCGCTGCTGCAAACGGTAGGACAACGACTCGACGAGGACCCCGGACGGCCACATCACCGTCGCCTTGCTCGGCTGGTCACCGAACTGCTGGCTCCTGCGCCTACCGCCACCGTCCTCATCCTCGCTGTTGCCCTGCACAGCGCCGCCTCGCCGGCCGCGGCACTCCGCTGGGCGGTGCTGGCCATCCTCTTCGGCTGCATCCTCCCCTCCCTCTACATCATCCGGGGCGTCCGCCGGCGCCAGCTTTCCGACCACCACGTACGGGTGCGCGAGCAGCGCGCGCTGCCCATCCTCGTGGGGCTCGCCTCGGTGCTGGTGGGGCTCGCGCTCGTTGTCATGCTCGGCGCGCCGCGCGACCTGATCGCCGTCGTCGTTGCCATGGCCGCCGGGCTGGTGGTCTCGTTGTTGATCACCCTGGTCTGGAAGCTGTCGGTGCATACCGGCACCGTGGCCGGCACCGTCATCATCCTTGCCCTGGTGTTCGGTCCCGCGCTGCTCGTGCTCGAAGTGTTCTCCTTTCTAGTTGGCTGGGCACGTGTGGAGCTGGGAGATCACACCCCGGCCCAGGCCATCGCCGGAGGCATCATCGGAGCGCTGGTGGCTGCCCTGACATTCTCCCTGCTGCGCTGAGGAAAGGGTGGCGGATGTGCTCGATGCGAACCTCGTGCCCTACCTCCTGCCCGCTGTCGCGCAGGGCTCGCCGCACCGCTTCGATCCAGCGCGCCAAACGCCGCGCAAGGGGTATCGGTGCGGCAGGCTATCGCCAGATAGTGACGATTCCGGCTTAGGTTGGTCAGGTAGAGCCACGGCAGAGCGGGCGCAAAGCCAGGCATGCAGTCCGCGTTCCTTTGCCGTGGTCGCTCGCCACGTGCGCCGGGTACATTGGGAACTTGTGACCGTAGCGCGTGTGAACGTCAGGCCGCTTTCCCGCTTGTCTTCGAGCCTCGTTCCTACCTGACCGGCTTTCCTCGCGACTTGACGTTCCCGCGGCTGGCGCGGATAGCGCCGAGCGACTCCACGAGGATGGCCAGGTCGAAGCGGAGCGATTGGCGCGCGACGCACTCCAACTCCAACTGCTCCCGGTCGCCGATAGAGCGACGGTTGTAGGTCCGACCGAGGCGGAGGATGGCGTAGCTCGCCACGCCAGGCTTGACGGCCAGGATGCGTCGCCAGTTTTGGTCGGCCAGGTCCACTTTCCAGGGATCCATGGGTCGCGGCCCGATGACGCCCAGGTTGCCGCGAAGCACGTTGAAGTGCATCGGCAGGCCGTCGATGGAGTAGTCCCGGATAAAGCGGCCGACGAGGGTCTGGCGGTTCCTGGGGCTGGCGCCGGCAGAGGCTTGCTCAGGCAGCATCATCGTACAGAAGGTCAGCAGCGCGAAGGTCTCCCCCTCTTTTCCGATGCGCGGCGAGCGCCAGAACACCGGCGCGCGGCCCTCCAGCCGTTGCGCTACGATGGTCGTGTCGACGATCGGCGCGAAGAGGAGAAGGAGCGCGGTCGCCACGACGTTGTCGAAGGTCCGCGTAGTCATCCGCCACGTGTCCTCCGCCCACACCTTTACGACGAGCGGGTGACCACCGTGTAACGTGCCTGGAGCCTGCTGCCGAGGGAGCGGCGCCTTGAACGACATCCTGGGCCGGAGGCGGGTCACACTGGGCGGAGGCAACGAATCCGCTCCTGTTGTCCGGCCTGGAAACCGGCGTTCGTCACCGGGCGGGGCCGTCTCAGCCAGCCGCCGCCACGGTGCTGCGTCGTCCGCGCCCCCTGGGCCGGTCCCCGTCCGGCGAATGAAGGCGCCCTCAGCCCGGCCTGTGCTGGTTGTGACGCCAGAGCACCCAGGCCGAACTACCCCGGGGGCTGTCACCGCGCTGGCCCCGACCAAGAACGCCGCCGAACGGGCGGTGCGGCCAGGCACCCTTTGGCGCGAGCAAAGCCGCTGCACCCAGACCGGCATCGGCAATCAGTTCGTCGCTCGTCCCCTATCGCTCTACCGCCAGCAGCACTCGCCGCCTGGCGGCTCGGTGAACACGTACGTAACACGTTGGCCTTCGGCATCGCACAACGTCCAATCACCACGGCCGCGGCTAGCGCGACGATCGCCTGTAACCGCCGAGCAGGGGCGGGTGCTCAAAGGTGCTGGCCCGGAACGCTCGTGGTAGCCCCATGGTCACAGTCCAACGTGCTTCCTTACGTCGCGCACGATGAGTAGACAACACCTTGACGTCACCGGCGGCCGACGTCAAGCTCTGGCCATCGCTCTGGCAAACCCGGATGCCGTGTGTGACTCGGCAGCATAGGAGCCGAGGCGCACCAGACGTTGAGGCGACTTGCAATCAGCTTCGTGGGCACTACGGCTGCGGCACCATACTTACGGGATACGCGGTCAGCTTGGCTCGCTGGATGTGGCGACTTCCCGCCTCACGTCCGCTCGCTGTCATCAAGAACCGACTGTACGGCGTGCGCAACTGATGATGGGTAGTGCCCCCCGGGCATTACCCATCATCAGTTGCCTACTTGTTGCGTTTGCTGGCTACATCCTCCTCAGGTAGCATGACGGACGGTGTTTTGTTGTGCCCCTCTGGCATCAAGGGTGCCAACGTTGCCTACGAGTTGATCGCCTCGCCGGCTGGGGGTATGCAGGCATGTGGGGGCGGCTTGTGGCGGTGATGGGATTAGAGCTACGTGGGACGACAGGTTGGCGCGGAGAGCCGGACCCGCACAGTCGACTACTCGCCTTCCGCGGCGACGATGCGGCATTTCTGTGAGAAGCGGTTCTACTTCAAATGGCTATCGCGCCGCAAGCAAGGGTGGCGGAAGCCCCTCGATCATCCCTGGCACCAAGTGCATGTGCTCGGCCAGGTCAAGCACGCGAATATGTGGGCGGGCGACCTCTACCACCAGATTATTGCCCAGGCGCTCACCACGATTCGCTCCGGTCACGGGTTCGACGAGGAGGCGACCCGTCGGATGGCCCACGGGTTGGCGGAAGCGCAATTCGACTTTTCAGCGAGGAAGGAGTTTGTGGTAGCGGTCAAGAGCCGCGCTCCCACCTGCCAAGGGCTGTCGACCTACCTCGCGCTATTCGAACACGCCTACGATCTACCGACGGATGGGATCCTCGCTGACGTGCAGCAGAAACTTGACGCCTGGCTCTCCAACACTGCCGCCTGGCAGGGCTGGGCGCGTCTTGTTGACAGCGTTCGGCGCGCGCCGAACGTCTACATCGAACCTCAGTATCTCAAGTATGTGATCGGAGGTGCGCGTGTCACGGCGCGGATGGACGTGGGTATCGAACTGAGAAGCGGTGATTTTGCCCTCTATGACTGGAAATGTTACCGCGATGATGCGCGCTTCGCGGAGTACGATCAGGCAGCGTTCAAGCATCAACTCCTCGCCTATGCCCTCTGGCCGGTGGTGCGCCAAGACGAGCCGCTAGCGATCGACAGGGTCACGGCGCGTGTCTTCAATCCCGCGAGCGGTGAGGAGCAGGTAGTTCATTTCACGGACGATGATCACGCCGACTTCGAGCTCAAGGTGGCCAGTTGGGCGCGGATGCAGGAACTGCTCTTCCCCGATGTTGGACAGGTGGAGGTCGATGATCTCGACGGACCCTACGATCCGCAGCGTAGCTGCCCCTGGTGTCCGTTCAAAGGTGTTTGCGGTCAGGAGCTTTCGTGGCATACACTGACGTAGCTCCCTGGATGTGTCTCAACGCCTATCCCCTGCGCTTTCCACCGGGCGCCACGCTGGATTACCAGGTGTGGAGTGTCGATCCAGTCCCGATCTCAAGCGAGCTGCGTGAGAAGATTCGCTCCTACTTGTGGAGGGCGGCCATCCGTCGGCCGGTCCAGCCGATGTATGTCGGTGACCGCTTTGCCTATGCCGTCGGCGGACGCGGCGAGCAGGAACCGATCCTATACGTCGGTGAGGGCGAGCGGCGCTACGTCGTGGAGCCCACGTCCGATTGTCGTTCGATTGGCCTCGACCGACCGCAAGGTGACGAGGCGGAGCTCGCTGCCCTCATGCTCCAGGCGCAGTTTGTGCTTCATCTGCGGCGCGATCAAAGATTGACAGGCGGCCATGCCAGCGCCCAGTTTTTTCGGACCACTCCCGATACACCCTTCCCTGGTGACGGTCACCGGCATTCCGACCGCGGCTCCGGAGCCGTAGATATCTTCCGCGGCATCACTTTCCGGGTGGTCCATTTGCAGGGCGCCGGTCTCTGCCTCGTGCTGGATGTCCGGACGAGCTACGTGGGGCGGGACACGCTCGCAGAATATTTGGCTCGCGGACAGCAGGCGACGGCGGTGGAAACCGAGCGGGGTTTCAGCCGGTGGGTCAACGACTATGGCCGCACCAAACAAGGTGTCTACCTGGTCGTCGTGGAGGGCCGAGGCATCGGCGAGGTGATCTTGAACGACGGCCGCACTGTCTACCAGTATCTGAAGAGCGAACACCCCGAGGTCGGCGGTCTCATCAGTCCGACGGACCGCGCCGTAACGATGGCGTACCGCATCGCTGACGTGCGTAATGAGAGCAAGCATTACACGGGAGCGGCAACACTGCTCAAGCCAAAGTACACGACCCAGAGCGCCCAGGTCCGAGCACTGCGCGACACGCCGGCGTTCCCAGCAGAGGAACGCCAGCGCCGCATCGTCGACTTGCGCCATCACTTCTATGGCGCCAGCTTCGCCGGGCAGCCGATCAAGCTCGGCACGGCAGTGCGGATGTCGGCCAGCACCCTCCCATTACCGCGGCTCGTCTTTGGCCAGGGTGATCAACGAGTCACGCTGCACCCTAACCTCCCCGGCCAGGCCGAGAGCGAGGCCCGACGCAGCTGGGGATCGCGCAAGCTCAGGACGCTGGAGCATCAAGGTCCCTTCCGGACCGCCGAGTTTGTCAACCCTGTCATCGTCTATCCGGCCCGCCTCGAGGACGATGGGCTACTGGACACCTTCATCAAGCAGACAGCAGTGGCGTGCAATCGATTGGGGAGGACACCGTTCGAGCCAAGGCTCTCCCCCTATCAAGATAGCGCCCACGCTCGCGAGTTGATCGCTAAGCTCCGGGGGATCGCACAGTATCAGCATGCTGGTTTTCTGCTGTTCGCGCTGCCCGCCGACGCGGAAAATGCCGCACGTGCCTACGCGGGCCTCAAGACGCAGGTTGCTCTCCCCTCCAAATGCTTCTCCACCGTGGAACTGCGGCGCCGAGCGCACGACCAGCGCCGCCTCGCGTCCTACATCGAACGCAACGCGCTTGCCATGCTCGTGGAGAATGGCACCCGTCCGTGGGGGATAGCCGATCCCCTCACCTATGATCTGCAATTCGGATTCGATGTCGCCCGCACCAAGCACGGCGGCGTCATGGGGGCGTCGGTCATCGGCGATGTCGCCGGCGCCGATATCGCGTTCGCCTACAAGGAGATGGACGCGCGCGAGCGCATCCCGACCAAGATCATCCGCCTGTTCGTGTCCGACCGGCTCGAACAGTTCTTTGCCACCCACGGCCGTCCACCGCGCCGCGTGCTCTTTCTGCGGGATGGGAGGCTTTTGGACGCGGAGCGAAAGGGCATCCGCACGGCACTGCGCAAGTTTGCCGAGGCTCACCCCGGACAGCCGAAGCCCGAGTGGGCCATGGTCAGCGTGGAAAAGACCACCAGCGTGCCCCTCCGGCTCTTACGCGAGGTGGACCGGGGCGTTGACGGTGCCTTCAGCGGAAGTTACGTCACTCAGAACGCTCGCGCTGGGTACCTTGTTCTGGCGGGGAAGCCCAGCCTGCCGCAAGGAACCCCGCGCCCCTGCCGGATCGAGGTGGTCGAGTTCAACTCCGACGAGCCGCCTGATCTCGTATCGATCTTTCAGGACATGTTCTGGCTCAGTCAGCTCAACTGGAGCGCGCCCGAGATCGACATGCGCCTCCCCATTATCCTGCGTTTCACGGACCAAAAGCTCGAGCGCTATGCGCTTGAATTGGATGATGAGGACGAAGAGGAAGACGATGACGAGGATGACGACGAGGCCGGGGCATAGACGCGACGGAGCTCGGCCGCTGTCGATTTGGCCCAAGAGCGATATGCCTGCTCTTCGTCCATCCGGGCGGCTGCCCCGACGCTGATCTGCTCACGAATGCCGCCAATGCCGGCCGAATAGGGAGTCACTCCTCTGGCCAGCAACTGCTCCTGTACCGCGGTCGCGATCTGCCGAAAGTACTCATCGTCGTAGAGCCAGGAGTACCAGCGCTGCCTGCCGGTCGTGTAGAGCTGCTGCACCTGGGCCCATCCTGCCTCGACCCGATCTATTATTGGGTCTGCCAACCCGATGTGACGGAGCACCACCCCGCCCAGCCGCATGCGGCAGTCGAGCGGCGGATAGGCGGGTGTGTGCTGCTGGAAAGGGCTCGCACTGGTCGCCAGGAGGCCGATGGCCAACGTCACGACGAAGGCCGGGCCACCGAGCAGGGTGCCGACGACGTCGCACACCACCTCTTCCATCTCGCGAAAAGCCGGAACGCGCCATTCGAGCAGCGCCTGCGTCATGCTCTGTCGGTCGCTTGGATCGGCTGCGCTCTGGATAGCCTGTTCCTTTCGCCGGATCGCATCTGCAATCGCGCCCTGCATGCGCTGGCCGAAGTCCGGGGCCCAGAGCTGGAAGAGCACGTGACCCATCTCGTGGAAGGCCAGGGCAAGCTCCCCCGGATCACTGACCAATGATGCGGGCACATAATATAGCGGATGGCTGGCCGGCACCGCTGAAGCGGCAAACCAATGAGGCTGATGGAGCGAGGCAACCGGATGGACGTCCGCGAGTCCGACCTCACGATGCACTGCCTCCAGAAGGTTGGAGAGATACTGATCGTCAGGTGTGCGGGCGAGGTAGGAGGGAAGTTGTTGTATCCGTAATGCCTGCACCTGATGAGCGAGCGCTTGCATGGTCGAGAAGAGCTGCCGCCAGGTGTCGAGGGCCGGATTGGCCGCGGCTTGGTAGAGCGCGAGGCTCGTCTCCACCATTGAGACTCCGCTCCGAAGGGCGGCAATCCAGGTGAGCTGAACATTGATGCGTCCAGCTAGGTTGGGATGGGCGCGTCCCTGCAGCGTCGAGAACTCTTGCTGGAGGTAGTCGAGGTGCTGCTGCAGCTCGACGAGCTTGGCCGGGAACAGCACAATGCGTTACAAGCGATAGAGGCTGCGAACATCCTCGGCAGCCTCTGCCTCGAGTAATGCTTGCAGGCTGTCAACTATCCGGAAGTCATTGTCGCGGATGTCCTCGCTGCCGGCAAGTCGTTGCCGTAGCCGACGAAGCTCTGCCACGCGATCTTGCACGTCGGCCGGATTGACCTTGACAACCCGATCGGCGAGCCCAGCGAACGCCAACTTCGTCGCTCCCCCCACCGTTCCGGCGATAAGGTCGTCGAGGAATTCTACGAGCGTCTCGCGTTGCTGTTCCGCCTCCTGGGACTGGAGGTGATACTGCCCCAATCGGCCCTGTGCTTGCAGCTTGAGGACGAGTATGGCGTTGCTGAGCCGACTCAGGAGCTCCTGGTCGGACTGGTGCTTGTAAGAGGTGTACGCGAAGCCATTCATGACAACAGGCACGATCAGGCTCCGATCCTTGCAGGTCGACAATCGACCGGTGTTTGCCGCCTTAGAGCACGTCTACCTGCCGAACCAAACAACTGCCGAGCGCCGCCTTTAGGCCGCCATTGTAGCATAGGACGGTCCGTGCCGAGGTCTCGATGCCCTCACCATTTCTGCTTCCGGACAGCCAGAGGAACTAGTCTGCGCTGCCGGAGCGATCCGCACCACGGTACCGGCGTGCCGGTTCATTGCAAATGCGCGTTTGAACGGCGAGAACAGCCCATTGCGGAGGCTTCCGAGACCCAGCCACTGTCAGACTGCTGACACTTCGATGCCGTCGTACCGCAGTGAGCAGTCCTAATCACGAGCAGTGACTACCAATGCGACGCCACCTCGGCCGTCAGAGTATGCGGCCACGGCGAAACGGTCGGCGGACTCAGTGCCGATGGCTGCGCCAGCGCGCGGTCGCTGTCGCGTCGGCAGGCAGCGCGTAGCCCTGCTCTCCCTGATTGTCGTTCATCACCCAGGCATGGCACGGTCGAGTATGGCGATCCTTGGCGCGCCGTGGAGGACGAAAGGGGCCCAGACGGCCGTGCGCGCGAAGGGCCGGGACTGCTCCCCCACGACCGCTGCGTCGTCCTCCAGCGCATGCCGGGCCGGGTCCCCCCGCGGCAGGGCCGCCGCCAGCCAGCGCAGTTCCGTCGCCGCCTCTGCCCCCTTGCTCTCCCGCAGCCGCCGCACCGCCGCGCGCAATGCCCGCGCCTTGTCCTGCTCGCCGCCGAGCAGCGCTTCGAAGGTCCAGGTGCCGACCAGGGCAGCCGCTACGTCCGACACCGGCCACAGCGTCACGCCCACGCTGCGCGCCCCCTTGTAAAGCAGCGCCTGCACCAGTCCGGCCAGCCGGTCACCGGCCAGGGGATCCAGAGCGTGGGTGGCGCAGGCCCCAACGTCCAGGTGTTCCATTCCCCGCAAGCGCAGCCGCGCGAGCACCTCCGCCGCCGTGAGCCAGGCTGGCCCTTCTGCCCTCTCGTCGTAGAACAGCAGCCCGGCGCGGCCGTGCTCCCCACTGCCCGCCATCCCATGGGTGGCGGCCAGTCCGAAGCGGCACTGGTCGAGCACCTGCTCCGCCAGCAGCGCGTGCAGGTTTGCCTGTCGGCGCAGCAGCGGCGCGGTCTGGGCCAGCCCCCCCACCGTGGCTGCCTCCGCCAGGGCACCCGCCAGCTCTCCATCCCCCGATCCCCCCGCCAAACCGGGGGCGAGCGCGACCAGCCCCGTGCTGGCAGCGGGGCGGTCCGCGCTCAAGGGGAGCACGTCGACGCTGCTGACATAGCTCACGGCGTAGCCGTCGCACAGGCGGTTCGCCTTACTGGGCCAGGGCAGGGCGTGCAAGGGTAGACGGTGCAGGGTGCCGGTGGGCACCAGCACGAGGTTGGGCGACGCGGCCGCGTCGGGCGGCGGCAAGAGGGGGGCCAGTGTCGTGTAGAGCGCGCGGGCCAGCGTGCCCAGGGCGCTATCCAGGACCAGGCCGACGGGGATGGCCGTGGCGACGACTCGCTCGACCAGCCTTTCCAGCGCCGCCTTCCCCCCCAAGGTCGCGACGTCCCCCGTTTCGGCATGGGGAGCGGACAGCGAAAAGGGCACGAGGTCGGCGGCAAGGTTGGGCGACCCACCCGGCTCGGCGGCGGGGCGCAACACGAAGACGGCAAGATCCTCGTCCAAGGGATAGAGCAGAACCAGTGCTCCGCCTGCTGGGATGGCCGCCGCCACCGCCTCTAGCGGCTGGGGCTGGGCGAAGCCGCGCAGGCTGGCGTACTGGGGATCGCTGCGAGCCAGCTCCGCCAGCTTGCCAGCTAGCTCCCGCCAGACCCGCTCCGCTTGTTCCTCCAGCGCCTCCCGCGGTGCCGCCGACCGCTGTTCTTCTCCACCCCCGCCCTCTGCAGCGAGGCGTCGGTAGAGCTGGGCCAGCGCGGCACGTAGGCGCTCGATATCGGGCAGCAGGCGCTGGGCGGCCACTACATTGGGCTGGACGCCGGGGGCTGCGAGCAGGGCGGCGGCGCGGCGGTCCTTGGCGTGCTCGGCGACGGCGAAGGCCTGCGCCCGCCATTGATCCGCCGCCACGCGCTCTCCTTCCTGCTCGGCCAGCAGGGCCAGGCGCAGCGTGCAGCCGAGCGCCAGGCCATGGAGGTCGCCGAAGCGGCGCAGCAGGGCGGCCTCATCCGCCTCGGTGGCCACGGCGAGCAGCCGCTCGAGTGCGTCGGTCCCGTGACCGGCCGCACGAGCGGCTGCCGCCAGGCGACTGACCAGGGGCAGGTGCTCCGCAAGGGCCAGGTAGGCCTCAGCGAGGGTGCGGGCGATGGTGGGGATGCGCGCCACACCTTCCCCGTTGAGCGCTGCCTCCCAGAGGCCAAGGGCGCGCTCCAGATCGGCGCGGTCGCCACTTAGCATGTGACGGGCGCGCAGCGCCACGGCCAGGTTGTTGAGCCGTCTGAAGATGTTTGGGCCGGTGGGGGTGCGAGCAAGCGCCTCTTCCAGGAGCGCGATCCGCCGCGCCAGGTCGGCCACGTCGCCCGACAGCACGTACCGGTAGCCCAGGACATTGGCCAGGTCGTCGAGATACGTAGCGCGCCACGGTCCGCAAGGGGTGCATGCAACCGCTTCCTCCAGGAGATCGATCGGTCGCGCGAGGCCAGCGGATTCGCTCCCCAGCGCGTAGCGGTCGCCTAGCTCCACTTCCAGGTTCTTGAGCCAAAGCTCGACCAACGCCACAGCCAGGTGGTCGAGGTACAGAGCGCGCCAGGGGCCGCCCTGCGTGCGCTGGACCGACACCTCCAACAGGGCGACCTCTCTCGTCAGGTCGGCCGGGTCGCCCCGCAGGGCGTAGCGACCGGCCAGCGCCACAGCTAGATTGCCGAGGAACATCGCGCGGTCGGGGCCGCCGGGGGTCAGCCTCACCGCCTCGTCCAGCAGCTTGATCGGGCGATCCAGATCGGCCGGATCGCCCGACAAGAAGTACCGGTAGCCCAGGGCCGTAGCCAGGTTGCACAGGTTTTGGGGTCGGTCGGGCCGGTTGGGTGCGAGCCGGAGTGCCGCCTCAGCGAGCTCGATTTCCCGACCCAGGTCGGCTGGGTCGCCGCGCAGCACGTAGCGCTGACCCAGGGCGGCGGCCAGGTTGCTGACATACTTGGCGCGGTCGGGACCGGCCGGGGTGAGCCGGACCGCCTCCTCGAACAGCTCGACTTCTCGCCCCAGGTCGGCCAGTTCGCCCCCGCGAGCATAGCGTTCGGCCAAGGCCAGGTTGTTGAGATTCTTGGCGAGCTCGGGACCGGAGGGGGTCAGCCGGACCGCCTCCTCCGACATGCTGATCCATTGGGCGAGGTCGGCGGGGTCTCCGCTGGAGCGGTAGCGATTGTACAGGCTTCGGGCACCGGTCGCGACGGTACAGCGTAGCAAATCAGCGGATTGTTCGAGCCGCGCGCAGGCCAGGTTGACCTGCGCGACTGCGACGAGCTCGCCCAGCAGGGCTGCCCGCCCGCCGCCGGCTTCCCAGCGCGTAAGGTCATCGCGTACCGCGTCGTCCAACGCCTTGATGGCAGCGGTGTTGGGACGTTCGGGCAGCGCACCGACGGCGGCCAGCAGAGCATCAGGATCATGCTCATCGATCTCCCCTCGTGTGACCGCCTCCCACACGGGTGCAAGCATGCAACGATCCTGAAGGGCAGCGTCTGTCACGTCGCCTTCCTATGTTGCTGTCCTGTTGCTGTCCAGCCACCGCACGTCTCACGCTGGACGCGACGGTTGCCCTCCCGGCGCAATCGGTGTTCGATACCAGTCAGCCGGTTCAGGGCAGTATTGAGTAAACCGCGAACTTGGTCAAGTGCCGGTAGCCCGTGCAAGACCTGCTAATCGTGCGGCTCGGCTGCTGGGTATTGGTTGGCGGTGGCGATGTAAGCGTGGCGGAGCGTTGCGGTAACGTGCAGGCGGTACGGGCCGGTCTGGAATCTGGCCGCCAAAGGCGCTGGCAAAAGCGGTCTTGCCGGAGGGACCAGGAGGGTCAGTCCGGCCACAGGCAGATCCCGGCCCGGGGATGAGTCGCCGCCCGAGCGGGCGTAGGTCTGCTGCTTGGAGGACTATGAAGCCAAGTTGCAGACCGCTCAAGGGTTCGCGACCCTCGAAGAGGTGCAGCCAGGTGGGCGGTTTGTAGCGTGGGCCGAGATGGGACTGGACCGTCGGTTGGGCGGCCGGATCCTCGGCGAGGAAAGGCAGATCCGATTCGATCAGCGGGGCGCTTCCAGGCAGGACCGATCCCAGTACGCTAACAGCAGCTCGACGCAGGTCTGCTGCGCCTCAGCGCGTGCAGCCGCTACTTGTCCTTGGCGTCCTGCTTCGCCCGGTAGGCCGTCTTCAGCCTTGCCTCGTCGTCGCCCCCTTCTCGCTCAACGTACGGCGGGATCAGGAAGGCATGGTATAAGATACCAGTACGTGCCGCCTAGCGATCAGTAGGAGGCCTATGATAGAGACTATTCGAGTAACCGTACTCCTTGAGCATCATGGACGTGATGAAGGCTGGACGGCACATGTTCCGCTTATCGAGCATTGTTTGGCAGAGGGGCCTACTCCGGAGCAAGCAACAAGAGCAATCCTGCCCGAGATCGAGTACTTTGTCAAACATCAACCCGACCTTATCGAAATACTAAGAGAGCAACCGACGTTTACGCTACGTGAGGTTACGTTTCACGTTGACGAGTCTCGGCAGGATGGTGAGGGCAGTTGCTGAGGAGGCGCAGGACTCTGTAGATAATCACCTTGCAAACAGGGCGGTTAGATAGAACTTGGATTTAGTCGTCTTCGTACCACCATTAGCCATTAGGTTGGGTCGAGATTCGGAGCGATTACCTCAATTGTGGTGACAAACGACAAGGCTTTACAGAGTGTGTTAAACTCAGCGACTATCTCCGGAGGGAGTGTATAGACACCTTCGTCCATTCGTAGGTTGGGGTCTCAAATCTCGGCGTTATCTCGCTTGATGCTGGCTAATCGCTGGTTGGTCATGTTAGGGCATCAAGCGGAAGTGAGCGGCCGACGTGGCCGAGGAGCACCGCCAGCTCCGGTGGCAGCGGCGCCGTCGACCAGTGTCGCCAATAGATATGGAGCCGGGCCCACGCACAGAGCCAGCGGCGCACCTGGCGCTCTTCTTCAGCATCTCGGGGCGGGCGCGCCGACAGAGGCTTCGGCATGGCGATCTCCTTTTGCACAGCGCCCCATCCGCCGCATAACCTAGACCGCCATTTGAGGAATGGAGCAGTAGCGGTACTTCGTGTTGCTCCGGAAGGAGAGCGTCGCGGTACGGGCGAGCTGCTCCTAGGCGTGATCGTAGTTGGCCTGGTCGATCAGCGCCGGCACGCTGATGGGGATCCACTCCTCGCGGGGACGCAGTTGGCGAACGTTCTGGGTCGGGTCGCGCCGGCCGAGCGGGGCTCGCGGTCGCTTCGCCGGCACGTGGCGGTAGCGGTTGGCGTAGGCGGTGACGGCGTACGCCGGATCGGCCCGGATGTGGTGGACCACCGACGGCGACCAGGGGCGTTTGCCGGAACGGGGACCCAGGGCCCGAAGTTGAGCCGCTTGAGGATCTGCCGGATGGTGAGCTGCTGGTCGATTAGCCAGCCGTAGAGCATGCGCACCATCGCCGCTTCCTCTTCATGCACCTCCAGGTGCGCCGGGCAGCCGTCCCGCTTGGGGACGTAGCGGTAGCCGTAGGGTGCCGCGTGGCCCAGCCACTGGCCGGCGCGGGCGCGCTGCAGCTTGCCGCGGCGGAAGCGTTCGCCCAGCAAGGCGCGCTCGTGCTCGGCGATGGCGCCTTGGATCTGCAGCAAGATCTGGTCGTAGGGGTCGTCGGAAAGGGGATGCTGGACGAAGATCACGTCGCAGCCGGCCCACCGGAACTCTTCCAGCAGCAAAACCTGGTAGGCGTAGCGACGCGCCAGCCGATCGGGGCTGAACACGGCCACCAGGTCCGCCGCGCCGTCGCGGCCGGCGTCGCGCAGCCGGCCCAGCCGAGCGCCGCTGTAGCCTTCGTCGATGTAGATCCGGTCCTCGGCAAGCGGCTGGTCCTGCAACCAGGCCGTGAGCACGGCGAGCTGCCTGGCGATGGCCTGCCTGCCGTTCCGTCGAGTCCCGGGCATAGATGGCCGCGGTCATCACCTTGCTCCTTCCTGCTTCCGTGCGGGCTGGACCACTACGCCCAACGACGGTCCTGGGCGGGAGCGCTCACTGAGGAGCCGGCGATACACGAGCGTGAGCCGCTCTGCGCCGTCGCGGGCGTTGACGCTAACCGACTGCACCTTCCATAGGCGGGCTGGGCGTTCACGGCGCCTGGGCATCCGGGGGCCTCCTCGGACCCCAGGATGGTCAGCGCCCCTCGTGCTCAAGGGGACGTGACGTCGCGGCGGCGCGTTGAACGGCTTGGTCGTGGTAACGAAGGGGATCCTCACGGTCGCCCGCCATGCGCGGATTGCGTTCGGACCGTGAATGTCGTGCGCAACGTGCTGGTCCTCATGCCCAAGTCGGCGGCGGAGATGGCGGCCGCCAACATCCGCACCGTGTTCGTGCAGCACGACGAGTGGCAGCTGGCCCGAGGCTACTTCAGCGCCGAGTCCCTCGCCAAGCTAGAAAAGGAGGCGGCGACGGGCGGGGCGCGCCCCGCCTGGATCGATCAGGCGGTGAGAATCCCCCGGCAATTCGCACATTTGACGCGACTCACACGACCAACGCCGGTAATACGGCATGGAACGGTACCTCGTTGATGACAAGATCAGTAATGGTAGCCCTGCTGTGTTACAGCATCTCTGCCAACCACTCTCTTGAGGGCAAACGTCACAGTCTGGAGTCGGTCGCCATACATGCATGGCGGTATGGAAGAGTATCGATCTCCCCAAGAGTCACCTCATACTACGATGGTCCGACGTTGCACTCCCAGGGACCACCGTCATAATCGATGCCCCTCGGGACTTGCCCGGATCTGTGAACACCAGCGCATCAGCAAGGTTGGCTGTGCACATGACCTTGTGCCGGAGCGCACCAACCCAACGCCAACCCGGTGAGTGCGGGCCCAGCGTTCCAGGATCGTCGGACGGCCGTGTGCTCAGGGAACGGCCGTCGGAACGCGGCACAGTACGCCTGAGGAACGCTGGTCGCCGTATGGTGCTCTCTGACGACCAACAGATCTGAGCTTCAGCAAAGGTAGGAAGGACCGATGACCATGCACCGACGCCCCAACCTCAGGCAGGTCGACGCCTTGGTTATTACGTTGCTGGATAACTGCGTCGATCTCCGGAGGCGGATGGGGGACCAGTACGCCCCCTTCTCCCGCGACCTCCAGTTGGCACTCCAGAATCTGGATGGGCCCGCCTCCGCCGAGGTTTACGCCGCCAAGGGCGAGGCACTGGTCGCCGTCCTTGGGCGATACTCGTTTGCTCAGAAGCTGCTGGCCGAGGTCAGCGCCCCGCCAGGGGCCACGCCGTACGCTGGGTTCCGACTAGCCATTCTCCTGCCCATACCCGTTCACTCTCGCCGGGTGGGTTGCCCGCAGAGGCTCCAGGGACAGATGTGGCCACCGGTTCGCCAACTGGAACATGTCGCCCGGAGTCAAAGCTTGCACACGATTCGCTCAATGCCGTTGTGTGAGTGATGACCGGGACGGGAAGCCTGCCCATTGGCGGCAAAACGCGTGTATCAAAAGGTGAGCGCCATGGACTCTAGACCTTCCAGCTCGTCGGTGCGCCAGAAGGGCTGGCTCGCAAGGCTTGCTCTGATCCAACTCATCGTTTGCGCCGTCAGTGCTTTCGCCATCACCGGTGGTCATGTGTGGGCCGATCAGCAGTCGCCAGTTGCGCAATTGGCACCGGACTCTGCCGATTATGACATTCCGGGGGGCCACTTCTTTACCGAAACCTCGTCCGTGCCCGGCGAGGGCTTTGCTGTGACCGATGAGGCGGGAATTCCGTTCTGGACCGCCTATATAGCGATGGGCGGCGCCAGCGAGCTCGGCTACCCCATTTCCGGCCGCTTCGTGTTTGGCGGTACGACCTGCCAGGCGATGCAGCGCGTCATTTTGCAGTGGGCACCCGGCGGCCCGGCACGCGCCGACAAAGGCTACCACGTCGCCTTCCTCAATACGCTGGACGTGATCCACGACGCCGACCTCGATACCCAGCTCCAGGCCCGCTATGGCATTCCTACGCAAAGCGATTGGTCCTCGGACAGCCGCTTCAATGGTGATCAGAACCTCGTCTACGGCGCACACCTCGCGATCGTCGCCGCCCTCAAGGGCCAGCATCCCCAGCTTGCCGCGGCCTACTTTACCGGTGGCCCGGACCGCTTTGGCCTGCCAATGGCGCAGGCGGTTCAATTGCCGTCGGGCTCGATTCTCCGGACCCAGCGCGCCGTCCTGCTGGAACAAGCGGGCGCCAACCCTCTCCATCCGGTCACGTTGATGGATGTCGGCGCCTACGCCCGAGACCTCGAACTCTTTGATCGCAAGGCTTTTGCACCTGAGCCGGTGCCACTCCAACCCACCGCGCAGCTGAAGCCTAGCCAGACCTCGGTTGAGGTCGTCGCCGGTGACTGGTACGACGTGCCCGGTCAGATCGTGGTCGGAGCGCAGAATGTTACCGACCCGCCGGAGATTGCCCAGACCCAGCTTCAGGTCGAGGTGCTTGGCCCAAATGGCCTATCCCTGGATACGCGGTCAATTCGGACGTCACAGCAGGGTAGCAGCTTCACGCTGTCGTTCCTCCCCAGCGAGAGCGGCGACTATCGCATGAGTAGCTGGCTGAGCGGCCAGTACAAGGGCGTGTCCATCGTCAGGCCGGGTGATCGCAGTTCTCCAAACGGGCAGGTCTTAGTCCACGTCAAGGTTGTGCCGGATACGTGGCGGGTGCGTTTCCAGAGGTCGGAGCCCTGGAGCTTCGCGGGATCGGTACTCACCGCATTGCTGATGATTTTGGGAGCGCTGAAGCTCGGTAACCGGAATCTGAGCCTGGCGAACGAGCGTGCGGTCAGCCTCCGCGGCGCGGTGCCTGTTCGTATCAATATGGCTTCCGGGCAGGTTGCAGGAGCACACTTCCGAATGGCGTCGCTGTGGAGCAGGCTTTCCGGTCGTCCGCGACTGCCCCTATCCCGAGTGCTGCATGGCGCAACCGGCGTCATCCGCCTCACCGCCAGCGGCGTGCAGTATCAGCGGTCGTGGCGCTCGCGATGGGAGCCGCTCTCTCATGGCCATCAGGTCGGCGTGACCTCCATGCCGGCATCCCAGCCGGCAGACCGAGCTCCGAGCCTATCGTCCGGTAAGCCGCGCCCATTCGAAGCTGGCAACCCGCCGCGGACGCGCAACGAGCGGCCGACCACGGCGCGTCCGCCAGCAGGCTCTCCAGGTTCATGGGGTTAGGAAGCTCCGCTCGGGACCATCCGAGCGGGGTCAAATGAGAGGAGTGACGAGGTTGGTCTCGCCAGTCATGTCGATGCCTGTCAACGGCGTCGCGCGAGGCACGCATGGCCTAGGGCCGGCGCTGCATCACGGCGGCGCGTCCGCCCGCCATGCTCAGCCGGTTCCTCGGCCGCCTCGCCTGCGTGGCGTTGCTCTCGTCATACTCGGCACGACGTTCGGTGAGGAGCTGTCCCATCGGTCAGAGCTGACGAGGTTTCCTCACCGTGTGATCGATACCGACTCGATAGTCACCCGATTAGGTCAGCCGCCCGGCTCGATACTACATCTGACGGCGCCGTTCGATCTGGATCGCATGATCGAGACGCCCGGTCATTTCACCGATCTGCAGGAGTGTCTCTTCAGACAATACACCCCAATCATCACACCGGCCGGGACCGGCGGCGCAGCGGCGGACGCCGGAGCGCTCGCCACCATCCGCGCCAGTGAGCTATTCAAGTCGCTGGAGTCCCTCATCAAGGAGGCGCTTCCTGTTGCTGATCTCAGCCACGGCGACACGACCTCCCAGACGCGTGAATTGCGGGTGATCGTTACCGGCTTTATCGCCTCAGGCACGTGTTCTGGCTTCCTCTTCGCGGTCTTGCTGCTACTTAGAGAAATCTGCAGTCACGAGCACGGCGTCAATTTGCTGATCGAGGTGCATACGACGCTACCGCCGTCCACCGGCGACCTCGACGATCGCGCGACCTACCGGCAGATTTCCCAGGCGTCGGCAACGCTCCTGCTGGGAAACGTGTTGCAGGCCGGCAATTCATCGAAGGCCATCCCTCTCGGCAAGCGCCGCTTGCGGCTCCCGACGCCGCTGGTTGACGCCTGGTATCTCCATAGCCATGACAGCGCCAGCGGCACTGTGGCAGTGGCGGAGCTGACACGCCAGGCAGCCGACGCGGTGCTCCTCTCTGCCAGCCGCACATCCGGTATCGGTTTGAAGCTTGAGCAAGCCCGACCGCGCTATGTAAAGGCGCTGCAGACAATCACCGACCTCAAGTTTCACCAGCCACATGATTACGACAAGGAGTCGAGCGGTGCGCTCGACACCGCTTCGTGCCCAGCCATGTTCAGTGCTGCCGGAAACGGCGTCGCCTACAAGGGATCTGCGCTCCTGGCCGTCGAGGCGGCGTCCGCCGATACAGTCGCCTGGCTCCATTTGGCCCATGAGTGGACGACCATCCAGGACGGTGGACCTCGCGATCCCGCCGCGTTGTGCGTCCGCATCTTTGGCGCCGCTGCCGGCGATCCAGGTCAGTGGGCAATGCAGTTTCGGACCCGCCTGGTTCCTGAGTTGGATGACTTCGACACGGGTGGCCAGCTTCTGCAGACCGACCAGGAGCGACAACGCGTCATTCGCTGGTACCAGGATCAGCACCAGGCCTGCCTTGCACGCATGCGCGAGCCATGGCAAAGGGCCTTCGACGAACTGTCCACCGCGTTGTCGCATGCCATCTCGACGCTATCTCCCATACCATCGGAGGCGTTATCTCAGCTTGAGTCGGTGTCCACGTTCCTCGGGCAGCTTCTGGCTGTCGCCCAGTCATTCTCCACGCCGCCCCAGAGTCGCGCTGACGCCATCCGAGAAGCCGCGGCCGCACTCGATGCTGGCGGAAGGCGTTTGGACGAGGTCGCGGCGGCGGCACGATCCTTCGTCTCGATGGTCGCGGAGCAGTTCCGACGGGAGACGCGAGCCACGTGGTGGGCCCTGCTGCGCAAGGCGGTCCAGGGATGGCAGCCGCTCGCCGAGTCGCGGTTGTGCGGCTTCCAGCGGTTTGCGCGGGAACTGGAGCTCTGCCGTATCAGAAACATATTGCCCGAGCAGATCCAGCGGCGCCGTATCCGGGAGATCGAGCGGCTCGTCGAGCGTTGCTTCTTCACCGACGAGGAATGCGGCGAGTTAGCCGCCTCAGCGCCTTCCCTCTACGTTGGGGGCGCGGATGGAACTCCGGTGGGCCTTTCCCCGTCCCAGGCCGGCTCGCTCTTGGAGCGCCTCGCGGAGGACGGCGAGGCGCAGGCCGCCGCGTCGCGCGGCGACGCAGCCTCATACCTGGCCCGCGTTTTCGAGCTTCGTGTCCAGGACCATCTGGGCTACTTTTCGTCCAAGTCGCTTGTCGACCTACTCTATGAGCTGTACCCCAACGAGGAGACATGTCGCGGCGTACTCACGCACCGTTTGGGGATCCTGCGGCAACGGGCGATGCCGCCGCTCGTTCTCAGCGAGGCGCAACTATCAGCTACGACGCACCCGCTTTTGACGGACACGTATCTGGAGCTGCCCCGCAGCGTTGTGGCCGCACCTATCCTACTCGAAACTGGTAGGGAGCAGCTACCCGAGGCAGTCGTCGTCGAGGGCCCCGCCGATTCCGACGAGCGAATCGCGGTTTGGATCGGGTGGCACGGCATACCCTTGCCGATGCTCGCCGTGTATGGCGGTGCTTACAGCCGCGCGCTGGTTCGGCGCCTGGGTGACGCCGCCGAAGCGCCGGTCTGGTTCTCCCCGACGGCCGAGTCGCTGGTGCTCGGCAGCGGCTTGCTCTCCGGCTGCTCGGCATACGACCAGATTCGTGCAAAGGGGGCGTAGGGTGGTCGCCAGTGTAATTGACCGGCAATGGCGTGGCGGCCACTCGGAATTGGCATCGATCGCGCCGGGCTACGCTCCACATTCGTCCCACTCGCCGCTTGAGGAGGATTGGCCCCGCGTCGGACCGATGGCGGCATTATGCCTTGGCCCCTCCGTTTCTCATCTCGGCGAGGCACTGGTCAGCCGGCTCGGCAGCGCGGAGCTGGCACCCTTTCGCTCCTATGCCGCGGTGCTGGAGCGTCGACTAGATGGCGCCTGGCGTGATCTGTCACCAAACCCCGGCGCGCCCGCCGACGATGTCCTATCCTCAGCCATGGTTCGCCTTCGCGCTGGAGGGGCGGCGCGCTTCCGGGCGCGACAGGCGAACGTGCGGGTGGATACCAACGCGCTCGCCGTTTGGTATTTCGGACACATTGCCGACTCCTTACCGGTCAGCCAACGCTGTGAGGTGCGCGACACATTGAATAGCTGGCGACAGCGGCCCGAGTACGAGGTGCTCACACTCCTCTGGCCACTTGGCGCCGTGCCAAGCCAGGATTTGTGGGAGTCGCTTGCCCTCTGGTCCGCCGTGGGCCCGTTGTCGATCTGCGTGATGACAGGGCAAGACGCCCGCGGCACCTGGCTAGAAGATCCTGAGGACCTCGACTACCAGGTGGCCGCGTTGGTCGCGGCCTGTTGGGCGGCAGGTGGCGCCGCTCAGCATGCTTGGCGTCCGCTCTTCCAGGGTGGCTCGCCGAACCGGATCGTAAGCGCCGGCATTGCTCGCCGGTGCGTCGACCGTGACTTCGTTCGCCGGCTGCACGTCGGCAGCGCCATCGATGCGTGGCTCACCCAGGGCCTCCTGAACCCGACCCCGCCGACCGAAGCCGTCGTGAGTGGGACGGCTCTGGCGGCCTCCGACGTGGTGACGGCGGCCGAAGCCGCAGCTGGCGAGGACGTGAACCGCCTGATCCTGACATTTCACACAGAGCTCGACTCCCTGTATGGGGCCGTCGAGGGCTGCTTGGCTCATCCGACCGACCAGTCCGCGTGGCGCGTGGCCGAGACGGCCCACCGTGCGCTGCTCGACGAGCGACTGGAAGCAACCGTCGAGCATGCTCAAGAAGCTTGCCAGCGGCGGATGGAGGAGCAACAAGGATCTCTCGCAGCGCTGACTGGCGTATTCGCGCACGCCATGACTGGGCCGGGGGCAAACCTGGCAGCGCTCCGCGCTGCTGCCCGTCGCGCCAGCGCGGAGCTCTCCGCGAAGGTCATGGCGCCGATGAGCGGGCCGACGCGGAGCGATGTTGACGGGGCCTGGGAGCTCCTGCGCCGGGCCGCCACGAAACAGCACGCTGCCTGGTGGCTGATCTGGTTCTGGTACGCCTCGCTCGCCTTCCTGTCCGGCCAGGCCACCGCGCTGGCGCTGCCCAATCCCTCAACCCTGTCCGCGCTGGCCATCCCTGGCGGCCTGCTTCACTCGCCGTCGCCCGCGGTGGCCCAGGCGCTTGGCGCGACTCTTCCGGCGATCGTCGGGGGCGTGCTGCTACTCCTCGGTACCGTACGACTGGCGTCTGGCCGTCACCATCGGACCGCCGAGATGCTGCGACGTCGCGCGGCCCTCGTCGAAACGATGCGCCGCTACGCCGAGCTGCGTGCGAACCAGATCAAAGAGCTCACGTTGACCTTGCTCTACGGGCGGGCAATGGCGATCGCTGCCACGCTTGGGGCACTGGAGGACCGCTTGACAACCCAGTGGGTACAGCGCCACGATGAGTACCTGACTACCGCTCGCGACTTCCGAAGCAGCCGTGAGTACGTCACGCCGGTCGAGGGAATGCCACTCCCCGACCAGGTCGCACCTGCGCCACCGGACCCGGCCACGTTGGAGGCGATAACTGCGGCTGCCTACGACGACGGAACCCCGCTCGACTGGATCGGTGTAGAGGACCCAGCGGCCGAATTGGTGCAGAGGCTGTTCAATGCAGTGCCTAGCTTGGTGACTGATCGAGTCGATCAATTGCTGGTCCAAGACTTGGTCGCGGACGGTGCGCTGCCGCTGGCCGACGCGATGGTGGAGGATGCCGCGGCCCTGTACTTCGCCAGACCGGGACAGGCCGTCCCCACGACTCACCAGCTGCTCCTGAGCGGGCCGGAGGCCCCGTTGCTGGGCGGCGACCTTACTGCACACGCTGGCGTCATCGTGCGTAGTCTAGAAAGAGAGGTAGTTTCGCTCGTCTCGATTGTCGAGGGCATCGATCTTGAGGCCCGGTGCAGGCCGGCCGCTGAGCTTTTGAGCAATTTGGTAAATAGGACTGAGTAGGAGGAAGCATGTCCCGTAGGGAAACCGTTCCGTTGGCATCCGCGGGTTCGATGAGCATGGTCCCCGTCGCCGACCTCGCGGCTGGAGCAGCGGAAATGTTGCTCCTGGCAGGCGCCCTAACCGTCGCGGCGGGATTGACGGTGGGCAGCGCGGCCATTCGCGGCTGGAAGGATGTTATCGCGGCGCTGGCCGCGTCGGATGCCACGGCGGCCCCAGCAATTAATTCCGTGCCGGTTCGCTCGTTCCATACACCAATGGGTGACCTCGGCGTTCTCCGTCAGGCGCTGTCCGCGGAGCGCTTGTCCTGGGTCGAGGCAGCGGACGGCGAAGGGGCCGAGATACTCGTGTTCGACCGCGACCACCGACTCACGATCACGCTCGAAGTGACGGATCACGGCGCCACTGCTTGGCTAGCTGATACCAACCTGGCTGCCATCGACGACACGGCCGCTCGTTTGGCGCTGCTCTCTCGAATGTCGGAGCGACCGGAGCACAGCCTGGACCGCCTGGTGCGGCGCTATGCCGCGATCAAAGTCGCTCAGGAGCTGCGCAAGGCGGGCATGCAGGTCCAAGAAGAGGCCACCGGCAAAATCCGCGCGACCACGGTAGACGAGGCGACCGGCGGGACACGCGAGGTGATCTTCGATGCCTTCGGCGCTAGCGCTGGGGCGCAGTTGACGACTCGCCACGCTCGACCGAATGGCGGCGCGGGACCGTGCAGTGTGGCTGACGAAGCCCTGGTCCACCAGACGCTCGCCATTGCTCCCGTGTCGAACGCGGCAAGCCAGGTTCGTCACCGGCCGGCTGCGTCGAGGACGATCGTCCGGACCGCCAGCGCTGCCCGCCAGGCGCGCTCGTGACGAGCTCGGGATGTAACCGCTCGCTGTGGCTGACGTACTTCGTGCGCCAGCCACAGCGAGACCGGACGAAAGGTGATGTAAAACGATGTTTATCTCGGCAGCCGTGGCATGGCTAGCGCTCACCGCGCTCGTCCTCCCTCGCGCCGGTGGTCCAAATTGGTCGGACGGCTGGCTGCCGGCGGAGATGGCGGCAAGTCACCCCTGGTGGTCCCACGCCGCGGTCACTTCCCTTCTTCTGTCCCTCTACGTCGTCCTGTGGCTGCTGTGCCACACGGCCGGGCGGGTCGCCGAGCTGGTGGGCGGCGGTGAAGGCTGGCGCGGCTCGCTCGACGCCATTCCGGCGCTCCACGCGAAAGGCGGTGACGAGACTACGCGCCGGCTCGCCATCACCGTGCTGGCAGCCGGCGCGCTCGTTGCTGCGCTGGACGTTGGCTTGGCGAATCACAAACCCTGGTTATTGGCCGCCTGCCTGATCAGCATGTGGAGCGCGGCGCAGACTCTGCGACCATTCACCCTGGAGGAGCTGTTCCACGTCGTTATATTGGGCGATCCAATCCCTCCCTGGCTCGCTGGCGGTACCGCCGTCCGAGTAGATGCGAACAACGGCTGGAATGGCCAGCGGTGGGATGGGAACGGGGGTCCGACAGCAACTTCACCTTTCCCTGGCAATACGGGAAACGACATCCCTCCCGAGCAGCCGGCAGGGCAGGGTGCCGACGACGCCAGCGACGAAGAGGAGACGCCCCATCGCCACGCGCCAACTGGCGCGCCACACTCGCAGCCTCCGACCTGATCGTGGTGAGGTATCGCCCGCCTGCCTCCCGTACATCCGAGTAGCAGGAAGCTCGACCAGCGCTAGAGGCTAGGCAGGAGAGGACAACATGGCCACCGCACGCCAGTCGACGCGAAGGACCGGGCAGCGCACGAGCGACCAGGGGTCAAGCGCTTCGCCGCCGGGTGAGCCGTCGCCAGCGGAGCAACGAAGCCAGATCGTCCGCGAGGCCTTGCGAGACCTGGACGTGGTCCTGGCCGCGCGCCCTACCGCGTGGCAGCCGGATCGCGACGAGCTGGAACTGTCGCTGCAGGCGATGCTGCTTCACAACATGCTGGGCCGGCTCACCTGGTCATTCTTTGGCGCGCTGGGCATCGGCGGCCCCGACGACCCTGATACCAGGCGCATCGCGCTGGAGCTCACCTACACCGTCATTGACGGAGATTGCGCCGAACCAGACCGCGGCCTGCCCGCGCTGGCGGCCGACGTGGCGACGAGACTGGCAAGGCTACCCAACGATCTGCTGTTCTGCCCTTTCGTGGAATGGTCGGCGCGCTGGCTGCGGGTGCATCCGGCGCCAGAGGATCTGCAGTCAGTCCTGGCGCGTCTCCCCGGTTTGCGCTGGGAGAGCTGCGGGTTGCGTCTCCTTCGCCCGCGACGCGGCACCCTGGTAGGCCGCGCTAGGAATGGCGCCGTAGCGATAGAGCGACATCTGTATCAGAGAGAAGGTTAACGGCATGAACCCCGGCGCTTCCCGGTCTACGCACTACGGTTTCCGCCCATCGCCGGCCAACGACGACCTCGAGATCGTCCTCACCCCTCCCACGGGTGGGCCGACGTCGTTGCGGGTCAGTTTAGGCGACCTGTTCGCTTCCGTCGACCCAACTGACGACCTGCTGGCCCAGGCCCACCGGAATCTCGAGGCAGAGTGCCGCCGACTGCGCTTCCGGCTCCCGCCCCTCGGCGAGCAACAGGCACGTGCCCTGAACGCCGCGATCACCGCCTACACGCTGAACAGGCCGGTCAGAGGCGCCATCGAGCTGCCCGTCCAACTGCTCGGCGATCCACCGCAAAACGTTACCCTGCGGCAGCTCCGCGACGAGCTGGACGCCCCGACGGTACACATCCTGTGCATCCCGGTGACGCAGGACGACTACCGGGCGATCACGGCTGCCGTCGGTAATCTCGCCGCGGAGACCGGCTACCTCCTCCACCAATGGAGCGATGGTGCGCCGGTCCATCCGGCGCTGCCACCGGCGCCGCCCCCGACCACGGCCACTACGGCTCGGGCCAGCGGACTCGGCGCCGCCCTGGTCCCGGTCGTGGAGCAATTCAGCAGGCTCTCCGGCGCCAAGCGCCTGTTGCTCCTGCACATGGTCCACGTCCACGTCGCCCTGGATACGACCGTGACGGGGGCGCTGATGCGAGCGGCCGACCAGTCCGCCGCGGGCACAACCATTCTGCTGCTGGTACCCGCCGACCAGCCGCCGTTCGTGCCAGGCATGCGCACGCTGGCGCTTGCCGGCCTTCCCTCGTTCGTGGAGGACTGGACCGAGCTAGCGAGGGGCGACCGGCTGGCCCGGCCCGATGGGCGGACTCGGGAGATACAGGAGATAGTTGGCCGTCTTACCGCCGATGGCACGGGCCCTCACAGCGTGGCTTTGCTCGGGCGTGCGGGCGTCGGCAAGACGTCACTGGCGCGGGCCGTCGCCTTCCGGCTTATCGAGCCCGCTTTTGCGGGCTGGCGCCTCCTCAACGTCCGGCTAAGCGCCCTGCAGGCAGATACCCATCTCCAAGGTGCCTTGGAAGGCAGAGTCGAGCAGTGGATCGCGCTGGCTGGCGAGCCACTGACAATCTGCTTTCTGGACGAATTTCACCGCACCGCCGCCTCCGCCACCGAGGGGACGGCGGCGCGCAGCTTGCTGGATCATCTCAAGGAGCCACTGGCAAGCGGGCACATGCGCCTGCTCGCCGCGACGACCGACGAGGAGTGGCGCCGCATGCACCTCGACGCGGCGATAGAGCGCCGCTTCCTTTGCATCACCATTCCGGAGCCGAGCGTAGAGGCGGCGGCGGAAATGCTGTCGTCGGCGGCGGACGAGATCGCCGAGGCACATCACAGGCCAATCTCCGGCGATATGGTGCGCTATGCCGCTCAGCAGGCGTCGCGGTACTTGCCGGGCCTCGCCCTGCCAGCGTCGGCCGATCGGCTGCTTCGCGAAGCCGTGGGCCTCGCCGAGCCCGGTCACGCTGTCACCGCGACGGTGATCGACGCCGCCGTCGCCAAGCTGAGCAACGCCATTGTTCCCGGCACGGAGCTGGCGCGACGGCTGATCACGGCTGAGGCATGCTTGGCGGAGCAAGTGATCGGGCAACCCTACGCGGTACACGCCGTCGCGCGCCAGTTGCGCAGCGCCGCCGTCTATCCGCCCAACGGACGAGGTCGGCCGGTAGCTTCCTTCCTCTTCGCGGGACCAACCGGCGTCGGCAAGACGGAGCTGGCGCAGCAGATCAGCCGCCTGCTGTGGGACGAAGACCGTGCGCTGATCATCGACATGGGCCAGTTCCAGGAGCCGCACCAGGCCGCTCACCTGTTGGGCGCGCCGCCAGGGTACATCGGGTACGACGAAGGCGGGAGGTTGAGCAACTTCATCCAGGATCGTGGCGCCTGCGTCGTCGTCTTCGACGAGGCCGAGAAGGCGCACCCGCGAATCTGGGACACCTTGCTTGGCATCCTAGATCGGGGCGAGGCAACGGATGGGCGTGGCCGCTCGGTCGATTTTCGCCGCAGCGTCGTCGTCCTGACGACCAACCTCCTCAGCGATGAGGTCGCCGGGGCGCTGCAAGATGGTAGGTGTGCCGCCCAGGGCGAGGAGTCCGTATTCTTTCAGGCCTGCGACGCGGAGGCAGTGCGCTTCGCCGAGATAGCCGTACAGCTCGGTAGCTTCCGCCGAGAGTTTCTCAATCGCATCGACGCGATCGTCCCCTTCGGCAGGCTTGAGGGAGCCGTCGTCGAGCACCTCCTCGACCGGTACGTGGACGAGACCAACACCAAGCTGGCCGAGCGTTGGGAGGTCCGCCTGCGCCTGAGCGCGGCGCTTCGACGGAAAGTCGTACAGGAGGGATTCAGCCCCACCTACGGTGCGCGGGGCCTGCGTCGTGCCTTCGAGCGTGTGGTGACCCACGCGCTGGACCAGGCGCTGCTCTCCGGACAACTACCGAAGAACACTTCGGTCGTCGCCGACCTTGGCCTAGGAAACCAAACGGTATTGTTGCGATCGCCAGGTGATGGAGTGACGCCGTGAACGCCTTTGCCAACGCGGCCGGACCCACCGCGACCGGACCCACCGCGACGACGGACGCCTTCGACCTGAGCATCGACGACGAGTTACGCTTGACCGCCCGCGATGTGCCGCGTGAGCTCCTGAGCGTCTTTCGTTCTCTCGGCTTCCTGACCGGGCGGTCTCCAGGCGCCGCGGCAGCTGAGGCCCTGCCGGCACTGTCTCGGCAGCCAGGGGTCGTGCGCCTGACCGGCACGCTCCTACCCTGGAGCGCCGATGAGTTGACGCGTATGTCGCGCCGCCGGCTGTGGCAGCTTCATGCCTCCTGGGAGCGTGGGGAGCCGTTAGTACGGGACATCCCGGCCGTCCTCGCGCCAGAGGTGGCATCGATGCTGACTCTCAAGCGCATCCTCGCTGCCAAGGAGCTTCGCTCCTGCCAGTTGTGCGCCTGGCGCTGCAAAGTAGACCGCCTGGCGGGAGCGCGTGGACGCTGCGGACTCGACCATCAGGCACGGCTGGCGCGCCTGTTCGTCAACCATGGCGACGAAGCGGAGATCTCGCCGTCGCTCGTCGTATCGCCGGCGGGCTGCTCGTGGCGGTGCCCCTTCTGCCAGTATCACCGCGCCCTGCGCACGGACGACGGTCAGGCCTGGGTCGCCGCCGACGTGGCGCGCGCGATCGTCCGATCGCGCGACATCGACGAATCACAGGGCGGCGTACTGGTAAAGACGCTGCAGTTCATGGGCGGCAACCCGGACGAAAGTTTGCCGGCCATCCTGGACACGCTGGAGGAGTTGGGCAACGTACCCAACGCGTCCACGCTCCCCGTGGTCTGGAACGCCAACGGCTACGCCACGGCCCGGACTATGCGCTTGCTGAAGGGTGTCGTGGACGTCTGGCTGCTCGACGTCAAGCACGGCAACGAGGCCTGCGCACGAAGGCTGGGTGCCGGTCCGCAGGCGGTTTCTACTGGCCGTTACTGTCTCCGGCTCGCGTCCGGCGGCACACATGAATCGTCACCGGCCGGAGTGATCGTTCGCTTGCTCATCCTGCCCGGCCACGTGCATTGCTGTGCGCTGCCGGTCCTGCGCTGGCTGGCGCGCTGGACGCCGGGGGTGCTGCTCAACCTGATGGCAGGCCAGTACGAACCTGCATGGCGAGCACGCCGGCGCGACGGCACTCCCGATCCGCGCTGGCCGGAGCTGGAAAGGAGACTCAGCCCCGACGAGAAGCGGACGGTTGTGGTGGAGGTGAGGCGCCTCGGACTGCGTGAGGTGGCCGCGCCCGCCAGCTCGGCGAGCGCCAGCGAATGGCTGCCGGCAGGAACAACAGGAGAGGAAAGCCACGGTGAATGAGGACACCCCCTGCCGGTGGTGCGGCACGATCCACGACGAGGCTGGATGCGCCTCGCAGGAGGCCGAGGAAAGCCGGCTGCGCGAACAAGGACTGTGGTACGGCACGGTCGGTGGCGTGAGCCAGGGCCCGGCCAGCGAGCGGCGCCCCGTTGATTACGGTCGGATCGCCTGCTCGGCGCTGGCCGTACTTGCCGGATATCTGACCCTGGCCAAGTCGCTGGACTGGCCGAGGGCCGTCACAGCGACTTGGCCAGTTCTCGCCTTCGGCACCATCGGGCTATTCGCCCGCTTCCGTGGCGGCCTGAACGCGGCGCTGGTCGCTCGTATCCTTCGCTCGTTTCTGGGCCTGCGGACGGGGAACGAGCACCTGGCGGAGTTCCGGTTACAACAACCTTCAGGCGGCATAGTCGTTTCCCAGCTGTGGTCGGCGCCCGGCGCCCTCGCGGCTGGCCAGGTTATCGCCGTCGCCGGACACCGGCGCGACGTTGCCGGCGTGCCGCGTTTGATGGTGCGTACCATCTTCCTTCGTGATACAGCCCGGCCCCTCGTGGCCGGAGTTATCCGGGGCTGGCAACCCTGGCCGTTGCCACTGGTCGCGCTGGCTTCGGCAGTGGCCTTTGCCATCTGGTGGTCGTTTGGAAGGTAGTAGCATCACGAGCACCGGCATCGAGCGGCTTTGCAATACAATGGGAACATTGCGGGCTGGCAGAATACCATGGGCGAGCGAAGGAAAAACGATGTCGATGCGGCTAGCTTGGCTAACGGATCTCCATCTCAACTTCGTCGGTCGTGCCGTGGTGGATGCGTTCTTCCAGGAGGTGGCCTCCGAACTACCGGACGCGGTGCTGCTTACGGGCGACGTAGGCGAGGCAGACAGCGTGGTCCCCTATCTCCTAGCGCTGGGAGAGCGGCTTCCCTGTCCGATCTACTTTGTGTTGGGCAACCACGACTTCTATGGCGACGGCGTGGAGGCGGTGCGAGATCGTGTATTGCGCTGCTGCCGGCAATCGTCGCACCTTCGGTGGCTGTCCGAAATCGAAGTGGTGGGCCTGACGGCAAGCACGGGACTCGTGGGACACGACGGCTGGGCGGATGGCCGCTACGGAGACTATTTACGCTCAAAAGTCGATCTCAACGATTACCACCACATCCAGGAGCTTACTGGGCTCACGCACGCGCAGCGTTTCGGCGTGGTGCAGCATCTGGGTGATGAGGGGGCAGCGCACCTTGATCGAGTGTTACCGCTCGCGCTTGCGCGCTACCGTAAGGTGATCGTCCTCACCCACGTGCCACCGTTCCGCGATGCCTGTCGTCACGACGGTCAAGTCCAAGACGACCAATGGGCGCCACATTTTGGCTGCCGAGCGGTCGGCGATGTTCTCCTGGAGGCCGCAACCGCACACCCAGACCGAGAGCTGATCGTCTTCTGTGGCCATACGCATAGCCCGGCGCACCTGACCATCGCACCCAATCTCACCGTAATCGTCGGCAGCGCCGTCTACGGGAAACCGGTTGTCCAAGCTGTGATGGATGCCGACTAGCATATTTCGGTAATGTCGGCGCCGACCGGCGCCGGAGTTTCGAGTTGCTCAACTCGGGAGTGACGGGATGTAAAGATCCTTGGTGCCTTGGGCCCAAGGCACCAGCTCTGGGCACATCGAGCTAGCGTCGAGTCCTGAGTTACGGAGCACGACGAAATGGCGAGTCCTGCCGAAAAGGCGTTGCAGCTACTGACACCTGTCTTGAACCAGGTCATGAACGGAACGCTCGACGCCCATGACGAGCTGTCGCTCCTGGCGGCCACAAAGGCTCTTCGCGAGCTACCGAGACTCGCGCAAATCAACGCGCTGGATGATGTGATCGGCGCCGACCTGGAGGACTGGGAGCAGCAAGGTGGCGATGTACACACCCTGAACCCCCTGGTCGCAATCGCGATGACTAATCTTTGCGCCGTTCGGCTGGCGAAGCGCGGTGGTATCTTCCCCTGGGCAAACGACACGTTGCGTACAATCTATACACTGTGGGCGATCGACACCGCTACACGCTGCCTAGTGGTCCGTTACGACAAGACCGGCAACGTGGCCGACCTGGACGCCGATATGAGGTTGCGCGAGGAGCGGGTACGCCTCACGCCGCCGGGCCCCGATAGGGATCTCGCCTTCCACAACCTAGCCGTCGCCCTTGGTAAACGCTATGCACGTGACGGCAGCCCGGCCGACCTGACGCGACGCATCGGAACCCTTGAGGAGGCGCTCTCCCTCGCCCCCAACAGCCCTCACCGACCCATGCTGCTCCAAAACCTGGCGGTCGCCCTGGGTGCTCGCCACGCCAGCCATGGGGATTCGGCGGACATTGAAAGGAAGATCGCCCTTCTGGAGGAGGCGGTTCGACTCACTCGAGACGGCCCCGATCGTGGCACGTATCTTTACAACCTAGCGCTGTCGCTGGGCGACCGTCAGGCTGGCCAAGGCGACGCTGCCGACCTTGACTGGCGGATCACGCTCCTGGAGGAGGCGGTGTCGCTCACCCCCACCGGTACTAACCGCTCCGCTCGGCTTAACAACCTGGGCGTCGCCCTGGGTAGCCGCTATGCGCTGCGCAACAACCAGGCCGACCTGGAGGGCGCGATACGGACTTTGGAGGAGGCGGTGCGCCTCAGCTCGGCCGATCTTGACCGCGCCAGGTGCCTCTGCAATCTGTCAGCCGTCCTTGGCGACCGCTACGCGCTGCGCAGCGACCCTAACGATCTGGACCGGCGTGTCGCAGTGGCGGAAGAAGCGGTCGGGCTCACCCCCGCCAGCCCCGGCCGCCCCGGACGGCTCAGCAACCTAGCTCTCGCCCTGGGCCAGCGCTACGCCCGCAGCGGCAACCCGGCTGACTTGGCTCGCGAACTCGCCCTTCTGGAAGAGGCGGCCGCCCTTACGCCGACCGGTCCCGAAAGGCTGACCATCCTGGAAAACCTGGCCGTCGCCTTGGGAGACCGCTACGCGCTGCGCGGCGACCCGGCCGACTTGGACGGGAGCATTCATCTCCATGGAGAGGCCTGCGCCCCTGATGGTCCCCACCAGCCCGGCTGGCTCAGCAACTTGGCTGTCGCCCTGGGCCAGCGTTACGCCCGAAACGGCGACCCGGCTGACCTGGAGCAGCAGATCACCCTGCTGCGAAAAACCGTGGCACTCGCTCCCAATAGCCCCAACCAACCCAGGTGGCTCAGCAATCTGGCAATCGCCCTAGCTGACCGCTACGATCGAAGCGGTGATCCTGCCGACCTGGAGGGGCGCATCACGATGCTCGAGCAGGTGACGGCCCTCCTCCCCGATAGCCCTGATCGCGCCATCGTAAATAGCAATCTAGCTAATGCCGTGGGAGAGCGATTCGACCTGTACGGCGACCCGGCCGACCTGACGCGGCGCGTAAAGCTGGCGGAGGAGGCGCTTACTTCCGGTGCAGACGGCGCTCACCGGCCCGCGTTGCTCGCGAACCTTGCTCTCGCGTTGGCCGACTACGACCGCTGGCACGGCGACTCGAGTTACGTGGAGCGGCGGATCACTCTGCTCGAGGAGGCGAGCACCCTCACACCCGGCAGCCCCAATCAACCCCTCCGACTCAGCGACCTAGCCAACACCCTGGTCGAGCGCTACGATCGGCGCGGCGAACCCGCCGACCTGGACCGGGCAATCGGCTTGCTGAAGGAGGCACTCGCCACTGCGCCGAGCGGTCCACGGCGGTCCATCATACTCAACAACCAGGCGGTGGCAATTGGCCGCCGATACGCCCGTCGTGGCGACCGGACCGACCTAGCGCAGTGGCTGCGTCTACTCCGCGACGCCTTGCGTCGGACCGGCGACTCCGCAGCCCCATGGCTGGCGCGCAATCTATTGTTAGCGTTGCTGACTCTGGCACAACGCCATCCGACTGCGGCCTTCGTCGCCTACCATAAAGCCACGAGCGCCCTCGACCGCGGCGCTCGGGCGCTGGAGTGCCGGCTCCTGCTGGCCGAGGAGCGCGACGAGGCCGCCCTGCTCGCCCGGCACGGCGACCTCTACGATCGGCTCGTTAGCCTGCATCTCCTCCTCGCCGACGACAAGGAGGTGAACGATCCCGCCGCCGCCGCCGTGCACCGGCGGGCGGCCTACCTGGCGGCGGAGCGGGGCAAGGGACGCCGCGAGGCCGCCCTGCTGGCCGCCCGCGCGGCCCAGCCGCGCGAGGAGGACGCTCAGCGCCTGCTTCCCGAGGTCGAGCGGCTGCGCCGCGAGCTGGCCGCCCTCTACGCCCGGCTCGTCAGGGGCTCGGGCACCCGGGGCCTCGCGCCGGCTACCCGCGGGGGCTGGCTGGGCGAGGGCCCCGCCCAGTTGGCCGACCCCGAGCTGTCGCTTCCCGGCGATGAACCATCGGTCGGCGACGAGGAGGCGGCACGGCTGCAGGGCCGGGCGGACCACGTCTGGGCGGAGTTGCGGGCGCGGCTGGAGGCGCTGGCCCAGAGCGACCCCGACTTCGCCGCCCTGCGCGGCTTCGCCGACCCCCAGCCCCCGGAGGCCGTGGCGGCGGCGCTGCCGCCCGGCGGCGCCCTCGTGCTCCTGTACCCCCTGCCCGATGAGCTCGCCTGGTTCGCCCTGCCGGCCTCGGGCGCGGAGGGTGCGGCGGCGATCGACGGCCTGGCGGCCGGCACGGTGGCCTTCCGGCGGGCGGAGCTGCACCGGCTGGCCGTGGCCGTGGCCGCCGCCGCCCGCTCGGCGGCCGCCCTGCCGCTCACGGCCATCACGACGCGCGCCGCCCTGGGCCGCCGGGTGGACACCGCCCTGCTGGCCCCCCTGGCCGGCGCGCTGCACGCGGCGCTCGCGCCGCACCTGCCCCCGCCCGACGCGGACCATCCACCGTCGCTGGTGCTGGTGCCGACGGGCGCCCTGCACCGCCTGCCCCTGCACGCCCTGCCCTGGCCATCCGACGACCAGCGCCTGCTCGACGGCTACGCCGTCTCCTACGCCACCACCGGCGACGTCCTCGCCTTCACGGTGCCTCGGCCCAGCGCTGCGGGCGGGGCGGCCGCCCTGGCCCCCGGCCTTTCCCCAGACGGCCGGCCGGGCGACCTGCCGGGGGCGCTGGCCCAGGCCTGCCGTCTGGCCGCGAGGTCGGGCGGCGGCCTGTGGTTGCGCCGCGAGGCATCCGTCGCCCGCCTGCTGGACGACCAGGTCGCCGCCAGGGTGCGCTGGGTGGCGCTGGCCACGCACGGCATGGCCGGCGGCGCTGAGGCCGCCCGATCCGGGCTGCTCCTCTACGACGCTGCAGGCGCGGAAGGGGTGTGGCTGACCGCGCAGGAGATCATCGCGCACTTGCCGCTGGCGGGGGTGGAGCACCTGGAGCTGGGCGCCTGCTCCACTCACGCCGACGACCCGGCCCCGGGCGACCGGCTGGCCGGGCTGCTGCGGGCGCTCTTGTATCGCGGGGCCAGGAGCGTGGGGGCGACGCTGCTGCCAGTGGGCGACGCCGCGGCAGCGCTGGTGAGCTCTCGGACCTGGGCGGCCCTGCTGGGCGGCGAGGCGAACAAGGCCCTAGCGCTGCGGGCGGCAGTGCTCCGGCTGCGCGACAGCACGGGTGCGGAGGCGCGGGAGGCGTTGGGGGAGCTGGCGATGGCTCCGGGACTGACCGAGGTTGAGCGGGCGAACCTCTTATCCGTGGCGGCGGCGCTCGGGGAGCAGGCGCGGCCCTTCGCCTCCACCCTGGACTGGGCCCCCTTCGTGCTGCACGGCGCCCCGCTCGTCGCACCGTCGTAGCTGGCCCGGCATAGAGGGTGGCCGGTACCGTGTCGCCGGGATAGGAGCGGATTCGCTTACGCTGCAGCGCAGATGGGGGCACCGTGGAGGACGAAGGGTGACCACATCTCGGTGGCCTGGAATGGCCTCTCGGTGACCGGTACCAGCTCCAAGTCTGCTGCCCAGGCCAGGACCTGTCGGGCGGCGGGGTCGCCCTCGGGCAGGGCCGCCGCCAAGGCCCGGAAGGTTGCCGCTGCCTGCAGTCCCGTCCATACCCGTAGCCGTTGTACCGCTTGCCGTAACGCCTTGGCCTTGTCCGGCTCGCCGTGCAGTAGCGCCTCCAATGTCCAGAGGCCGATGAGGGCTGCTACCGGGTCATAGACCCGCCATAATGTCGCCTGCACGCTGCGCGCGCCTCGATAGAGGAAGGCACGGACGAGTCCTGCCAGGCGGTCTCCCGCTTCCGGGTCGTCGGCATGCGTGGAGCAGGCCGCCAAGAGTAGGTGCTCGACGCCGGCAAGATCCAATCGGGCCAGGATTTCCGCCGCCGTCAGCCAGACTCCCTCGTGGTGTGTCCCGGCGTGCAGCAGCAGCCCCGAGCTCGGCCCTCCGGCGACACCGTGGGTGGCGAACAATGCCCAGCGCACGCCGGCCGCGACGTGCTCATCGAGCAATCGTCCGATCGTAGCCTCCTCGCGCAGGTAGGTGGCACCGCCGCTCGCTCTGCCCACGGCGGCCGCCAGCGCCAGCGTGCCGGCTGGCTCGGGATCCCCCGGTTGCTCCGCCAAGCCTGGCGCTAGCGCCACGAGCCCAGTTCCCACGGCTGGCTTCTGCCGCGCCAGCACGACGACGTCGGCCGAGCTGGCGTAGCTGACGACGTAGCGGTCGAGTAATCGGGTGCTGGGCCGCGGCCAGGGCAGCGCGTGCAGGGGAAGGCGATGGAGCGGGCCGGTTGGCACCAGCACCAGCGACGGTGGGCGATCCGGGCTGGGCGGAGGGAGCAGCGGTGCGAGCGCCGGGTACAGCCACCATCCAAGGCGGCGCAAGGCAACGTCGAGATCGTCGTTCGTTGCCGGTCCGCCTCCCGACAAGACATGGCCAACCAAGCTGGCCAACGCCTCTGTACCCAACAGCGTTATCTTATCGAGCGCCTCTGCCCTTTCAGATTGATGCTGGCGGGGCATCTCGATCTGAACCGCAATCTGGACGGCGCGCAAGTCAGCCTCGACGCCGTCGACGCCGCTCCATTCTTTGCTCCGCAACACGAAACACGCGATGCTATCCGGCAGCGGATAGAGAAGCACGAGGGCTCCGCCGCGCGGCAGCGCCTCCACCACTGCTTCCGGGGGCTGGGGTGGGGCAAAGGCGCGGATGCTGGCAAACTGCGGATCGGAGCGCGCGAGCTGCTCCAAGGAGGCGTGGAGCCTCTGCCAGGTCTGATCGGCCTCGCCCTCAAGTTCCGCCCGCCGCGCGGGTTCGAGGCGGCCGAGCGGTTGTCCCTCCGGTGAGGCGGCATCGGCCTCGAGTCGTCGATACAGCGCCGCCAGCTCTTGCCGCAGCCGCTCGATTTCCGGCGCCAGCTTCTGGGCCGTCTCTTCCTGAGGGAGGACGGCACAGCCGGCGAGCATTGCCGCCTGACGCCGTCCCTTCCCCCGTTCAGCGGCCAGGTAAGCTTGGCGATACCGGGCAGCCGCCTCACCGCGATCGCCGGCCGCCTCAGCTTGCGCCGCCAGCCGTAGGTGCAACACGACTAACTGGTCGAACCGATCGCCATATTGTTCCAGGAGCGCCGCTTCGGTCCGCTCGAAGCTCACGTCGAGGAGCTGCTCCAACGCCTGTGCTGATTCCTCAAGATCGTCCACAGCTTTCCGAAGACCAAGCACGTACCCCGGCGCATCCGGCGTGCGCTCGGCGGCTTCTTGGTGCAGCTCGGCGGACAACCGGAAGAGCCGGACCGCCGTGCCGGCGCGGTAGACAGCGCGGTCAGCCCCGAACGCCCGATACTGCCGAATCGCGTCGTCGCAGAGCGTCCGCGCCGTGGTGGGCTCGTCGTGCAGCCAGGCGACCGCCGCCATGTTCAGGAGGATATCGACACGCAAGACACGTGCCCGGGGCTCTACCTCATCAAGGTCGTGCGTCAAATTTAGCGCCTCGCCCAGCGCACCAAACGCCATGACCTGAGCCGTTCGCGGCGAGGCCCCTACGATCATGCGCTCAAAGGCCTTCTGCTCCTTTACTTGGTCCACGTCGAAGGCGCCTCCTGTGTTGCCAAGGTCGACATAGGCCAGCCCTTGATTCAGAAGGGCGCCGCACAGCTCCATGCAGCACTTCGGGTCATCCGCGACTAGTTCGCGCCAGAGGCCGACCGCCTCCCGGAGGGCGTCGAAAGCGGCATCCGCCAGGTGGGGTTCGTGCCGTCGGCCGTAAGCGGCGCCGAGATTGCCCAGCGTGTGCGCGAGCGGACTCTTGAAGAAGGGATCGATCTTGGCGAGAGACCGATAGGCGTCGATTGCTTCCTTCAGCTCCTCGATTGCCACACTATGCTCTGCTGCCGGCGACATCAGCCTCGCCGTCGCTCGGTAGACGAGGAAATGCGTCCGGCACGGCTCATCGTTGAGTTGCTCGCTAAGTTTCACGCCCCGGTCCAGCGCCTCAAGCATAACTTCCAGCAATTGCGCCTGCTCTTCCGCCGACCACTGTTCGGAGTCGGCCATAGCGGGCGTGGTCAGCACGCAGACGAGCAGATGGACCGTGAGCGCCTCCTCGTCGCGTCCTTCCTCCTGAAGCTGCGTCACCAGGCGAGGCAGCCGAGCTAGTGGCGCGAGTTCAGGAGTGCGGTCGCGCAAGGCGCGCAGGAGCAGTTGGACGTCTTCTTCTGTTTCGGCGGCGGCATCCACCGCTCGACTCAGGTAGGTCGGATCAGCGAATCCGTAGAACATGCGAGCCAGAAGCTGCCACGACGGGCGTTTATGCGGAAACCACTCGGAAAAGATCGGCACGCCGTTCTGCTCGGCCTCCTCGTGGACATGCAACATCTCCGATTCGCGGTTGAGCATGCTCAGGACGATACCAAGCATAAGCAAAGCCTGCCCCAGGAGGTCGCGGTGCCGGCTATTCTCCTTCGTGAGCACCCTAGCAATGGACGCCGCGTCTGCCAGCAGCGACAGCGCCATCTCCTCTTTAATCCGGAGCTTGGTCAGCGCCCTCCCGGCGTAGAAGAGCGCCCAGGCGCGAGGCACCTGAGTCTCGGTCCCGGTCTCCTTGGCCTCATCCAGTTCGCGCGATCGCTGGGCGATCTCGCGTGCCACGTCGACGATCTCGCTTGTCACGCCCAGCTCTGACAGCACTGAGGCGTAGGTTCCGAGCGCCCACAGCAACCCCGACCCAGCTTCAGGACGACGGCTAAGGAGGTCACGATAGTTGTCACAAGCCTCGCGCAGTACGTCGCGCGCTTCCCCATACTGGTCCTGCTGTGCAAGCGCCTGCCCCTTCGCCACAAGGGACCATGCAATCTGCAGCGCCACGACAGGATCCTCAACACTGAGCTGACGCATGTCGTCGACCACGCCGGCAATCCGTTCAGCCGCGGAAGAATCGCTCCGCAATGCTGGTCCGGACGCCATATGCTCGAAGATGAGGGATGCCTGCTTGACCATGCCGCGCATCATTTTCGCGCTGGTAAGCTGATCAGCAACGGTCGAGTCGGTGTCAGTGGCCGCTTCGAAGTGGCCAATCGCCTCCTCCAGCATGGTCTCTGCACTGGACGCATCTCGCCGGACGATTAGCGCAGCCAGGGCAAGCGCTCCGAGGGTCTGGGCGAGCCGCGTTCGGTAGGTTGCCAAGTCGTCCTTGGCAAGGCGCTGGAAGATGGAGATGGCCTCCTCCAGTAACGGGGTCGCCGGTTTCAGCTCTCGTCCTGCTTCTTCTATCGCTGATCGAAACTCGTCCGGCGATCCCAAGTTACTGAACGCGGTTTCGAGGAGCGGCATCGCTCGAGGTAGATAGCTGGATCCCAAAAGCTGGCAGGCACGGGCCAGTTGTCCCTGGAAGCGGGTATCGCCCGTCGCCAGGGCGCGGTAAAGATCGATGGCCGCGCGTAGCGAGGAGCGCGCCTCCTCGTATCGGCCCTCCTGCGCGAGGGTCTTGCTCAACTCGACGAGTCGCTCCGCGACCAGCGGATCAGGCGACGCCTCCGGAACAACAGAGCGCTGAAGCTCCACTACGGCTCCCCGGGCCATTTCCGTCTTTATGCGCCTACAAGCAGCAACTGCCGTTTCGATTGCCGCGACCTCGGCACGAATGTCCGACTGTACCTCCTCCATCCCTTTGGGATCGAGAGCCGCGCGGAGTTTGTCGATAAGGACGCCGGCAGCCTCGTCGAGCGCGCTCCGGTCCAGCTCGACGTCGATTGCTCCAATGACGATGCGGACCACCTTGCCGAGTATGAACAACTGAGCGATGGGGAACTGAGAGCTCCTGAGCTTATGCTGTACAACAGCAGCGAAGCGCTCCAACTCCTCATTGACAGGCATCGCCTCATCAGACAATGGCGGGTTGTCTTCAACGTCCGCCGGGCCAATCAGGCTAAGACGAGCCAGCACGGCAGCGCCAAACGGCGTGAACGCCACCGTCTCCGACGCCGCGTTCCGGAACGCGCCGTCAGTCAGCACGGCGGCCTCGAGCCAGTAGATGGCGACAGCGGCTGCCGTCGTGGGCCGCTCGTGCCGGAAACGTTGCTGGAAGAGCGATGGTTCGTGGCCCGTCAACCGCCAGTGCAATTCGCTGGCATCCGGGGCGAAGCGGGCTAGATTGCTGGCCAGGACGTTCGCCACTTCCGACGGCGGGAATGCCAGTACATTCGCGATGAAGTCGTCAAGCTCCACGCTCGGGCCTCCTCAGCAGGCTTCGCAACTGGCCAGTGAAAACCCATGGTCACTATGCGGTCCAAAACGGGTAGCTCAGTATCCCCGCATTGGACCGTCTCACGATTGCCGGCTCCTCTACATTTATTGGAGGCCAGCAGACGAAAAGCTATCCCTCAGGCCCAGGCGTGGCAGCCCATAGTATCTTGGCGTGAGCTCGCTAGCGGCAAGCCTTATTCCGGCACACCTAGGTACATTCCGGACGCCGCCAACCTTCCGAATGGTCAGGCGCTTTTGGTTTTCCCTGGAACTGGCAAACCATCTAGCAGATGGCGGGAGACTGAAGGACTTCCGCAGACCAGTGTAATGGACTCAGCCCGGCAGCCGAATGTGACACCAAGCGCAGTTAGCCACCATCTTCCCGTCCTGCCCTGGGTCATACGTCAGGACGTGTTTGCCATCAGAGGTTCTTGGGCATTTGCTGTTGCGGTTCTTCAGCAGTTGCTCATAACTAATGGCAGGTCTGTCCGTAGAAGAATCAGGCATGGGGTATTCCTTATCCAACTAACGCGACGCTCCAGCGAATCGCCGATCGCCCCAAGGCCGTCCAGCTTGTCGCCTGGCAGTGCTAATGGCCGACATCGCACGCCATGGTCATGCGATCCAGCAAGAAACCTCCTCAGATGCGATTGCTCCCGTGGGGCAATTGTTAATGTAATGCAACCGAGCGTAGTTGTCAAGCTCAGGCTGACCGAAGTACTATCACCGCCCGGAGAACTGAGCGCTTGTTGATATACCTGGACACTCGCCGCGACTGGGTGCTTGTCCGCTATGTATTAGCGTCCCCCCGCCTGCGCGTGGCGTGACTCTTGGTTGGTGAACGGTGGCAACACATTCCGCCTCATGTCTGGTGTGCATTACGTCGATGATCGATTGTTCCGTCTTCACCCAGAGGCGCAGTTGCGGGTCAAGAGGAATGAAGCACGCGCAGCGTGCTGCCGTCACATATGGACTGACGGCCGACCTTTTCACCAAAGGAGCTGTCGTGATCCACTGCCTACTACGGCTGAGATCAGAGGGGCGCGACGCGGCGGACAAGCTCGCGCTGCCACTCAAAGCGGACGGATTTCTCGCCATGCTCGACCTAGCAGGTCACATCGCCGGGAGCGTCACAAACGATGCCGCCCGGCAGGAGGAGATCTTTCGTCAGATCGCACGGCGTGGCTACTGGCTCAACTGGACCAACGATGCGCATGGCTACTCTGCTCTGGTAGTCCCAGTCATCTGGCCGGAACTGCCGCCGGGTGTGAATACCACCGGTGCTGGCGATGCCACGTCGGCCACCTTCGCGGTGATGCCGCGACTCTGAGTCCGGCCCCGCCTTTCGGCTGCCGCCCACACGTGCCTTTCACACGCCCGCGCGTCGCGCGTTGTAGGGAGTAGGTACGGGTCTCCAGGCGGCGCCGGCAGCGGTTGCTCGGACGACCTTGGGCGCCCCTCTGCCGCAGAGGACATCGTGAGCGATCCACGCTCGTCATTGGAGCGGATCAAGTTTGAGGGGAATCCCGAGCCCCGCTGCCCGGTCGTGCTACTCCTGGACACGTCGAGCTCGATGGGAGGCGAGCCCATCCAGCAATTGAATGACGGGCTGCGTCTCTTTGAGCAGGAGGTCAAAAACTCGCCTGAGGCGTCGGTTAGGGTTGAGCTGGCCGTGGTTCCTTTCGGCGGCGGTCCGCGAGTGGTCGATGGTGCTTCCGGGGGTGCACAGACCTTGGAATGGAACGCTGCCAAGGCGTTCGTTACCGCGGGCGACTTTCAGGCGCCGAGCTTCACGGCCATGGGCGATACGCCGATGGGCGAGGCGGCCAGGCGTGCGGTCTCCCTATTGACGGACGTCAAGGCTATCTACAAGCGAAACGGCATCGACTACTACCGCCCCTGGGTCGTCCTGATCACGGACGGTCAGCCAACCGACGACGGCTGGCGGGAAGCAGCCCGCATGCTTCGCACTGAGGAGTCCCGCCGCGGCGTCACGGTGTTCGGAATCGGCGTAGATCAAGCGAACATGGCCCAACTGGGCGAGTTTTGCACTCGACAGCCGCTCCGGCTCCGCGGACTGGCCTTCCGTGAGTTCGTTCTCTGGCTCTCCAATAGCCTGAAGTCGACATCGCAGAAACGAGCCGGCGAGCAGATCGCGCTCCCCGCGCCTTCGGATTGGGCCGCGGTCGACACGTCGACCCGCTGACCATGCTTGAGCAGACCGTGTCGCTTCGCCCCAGGCCGACCTGGAGGTTTGTCGCCACATCGCTGACCGGGACATCGCATCTGGCAGCAGGCATCCCATGTCAGGATGCCTGGCGATGTCGGGCTCTTCCCACGGGCGAGATCATCGTTGCCGTCGCCGATGGCGCCGGCTCCGCTTCCCTAGCAGCGGAGGGGGCTGAAGCAGCGGTCGGCGCGGCCATCGACTCGCTGGCAGCTCACATTGCTATAAGGTACATCTCGGCAGACGATGCGCCAGCACTCATGCGACGAGTGTTCCAGGATTGCCAAGCTGCGGTCATCGATCGGGCTGCTCAACTGCAGGTCGAGCCTGATGAGCTGTACACCACCCTATGCTGCGTGGCCGTCACCGACAACCTAACGGCAGTCGGCCAGATTGGCGACGGCATCGCCATTCTCGACTCGGGTGACCGGGTCTCCGTCACCGCCATCTCGCCCCAACGGGGTGAGTTCGCCAATGAAACGTACTTCCTCACGATGCAGTCGAGTTTGACTTTCCTGGAAGTGAGGGTGCTACCGGAGATGGTCCATGCCTTAACCCTTACCACGGACGGACTGCTAACCCTGGTCGGGCAGGGACCTCACTTCGCCCCCAACGAGGAAACGCTCTCCCACCTATTCGACTTTCTGGCGGCATCCTCCGACCTTCAGAGCGCCCAGCAGGATCTGGCGGACTGGCTCCGTGCAACCGTCCAGCCCCGGGTGCGCGACGACTTGACGCTCCTGCTGGCCATGCGTTCGTAGGGTCGAGCGGCTCCCACCACGAAAGGTGAGGGCGCATCGAGACGAGGAGGGCGGGATCGTGGGCTATCGCGACGACCACGGCAACACCGTCCTCCTCGAACCGCCCTTCAAGACCGCCGGAGAGGCCAGCATCAGCAAGCTGTCCGATCGCCCCGATCGGGTGGCCAAGATCTATACCGATCCTCCGACACCGGCGTATCGGGACAAGCTGCGCTGGATGCGTGACCATCCGCCCGCGGACCCAAATCTGGCCTCGGGCCATGCCTCCGTCTCCTGGCCGGAGGGGCTGCTGGACGATGAAGCCGGAGCATTAGCAGGATACGTGATGCCCTTCGTGGGCAACGCCGTCTCGATCTTCGAGGTGTTGAACGTCCGCTACCGCGCTCGACGGATGCCGCATTTCCACCGTGGCTACCTGTATCGCACGGCTCGCAACCTCGCTGCTGCCATCGAGCTAGTCCACGCCCGCGACTACGTGATTGGGGACGTAAACCAAGCAAACGTTCTGGTGACGCCGGCCGCGCGGGTCACGCTGATCGACACCGATTCGTTCCAAGTGACCGAGCGTCGTAGGGAAGGAGACGTCATCCATCGCTGCCCCGTGGGTGTGCCGGACTACACGCCTCCCGAGCTGCAAGGTCGTCCTTTCGCCGACGTTGATCGTACATCGGAGCACGACCGCTTCGGTCTGGCCGTGCTGATCTTCCAACTGCTCACGGAAGGCAACCATCCATTCCGGTCGCTCTGGCTGGCAACGGGTGATCCTCCTATGCTCGGTGAGAAGATACGGCTTGGCTACTTCCCCTACGCTCAACCGCGACGGGGCCCGGCAGCGCCACCGTCCGGCTCGAGCCTCCTCGATGACGTCGACCGTGACGTCGCAACGTTGTTTCTGCGATGCTTCGCCAACGGGCACGACCGTCTAGACCAACGCCCATCGGCCAGCGAGTGGGCGCGCGTGCTCGAAGCCGCCGAGTCGCAGCTCGTGCAATGCGCTCACGGCCACGCCAGAGAGGCGCATCGGGATCACTGCTCGGAGTGTGCCGCGGCCAATCTCCGCCCGCCGATCCCTATGACCATCCCGGCTCAGCACCAAGGCAGCGGTGCAGCGCCCGCGGCGCCAGCTCAACCACCTGTGGCTCCTTTTCCGGTTGCGGTGCCACCGACACATATGCCGCCGCCGATCACCGTACCGCCGATCGTCCCGCCAGCAACTCCGCCAACAATCCACCCGGCGGTCACCCCGCCGGCCTTTCAGCCGGGGGCGATGCCCACCGTCGTGCCGCCCGCTGCCGCGGCGCCAATTCCGCCGCTTCAACCCGCCGCGGGCGCAAGGCTGCCTACACCACTGATCGCCGCGCGCCGACAGCCGCCACAGCGCCTTGTCGTAGCCGTAATGGCGGCGCTGTTACTCCAATTGCTCATGCTGGTTCACCTCGCGACCTTGCCTCCGCTCCGGGTACCGGCGGTGCCGGCCAGCGTCGTTTCACCTGCCGCTCGCTTGCAACGGGTTGCGGAGCAGCGAGAAATGCGTCTGGACTTGCGTCTCAGTCGGGGTTCTCAAGTAGCGGCCACGCCATAAGGGGCGGGGCCTGCCAGCGCACGGCACGATCATGGTTGCACACGGCCTCCTGCTTCTCCGTTGTCCTGTTTGATCGGCGTCACGAGGTAGTCGGTACGCGCTCGTTGGTGGGCTGGCGATTTGGATTCGTTGGGCAACCCGGAGCGAGGTAACTGGCGACTGGTCGCGTTGGGCGGAAAGAAATTCTCGATGGCTCGATCGTCAGTGCTTCGGTTGTTTCCCTTGCTGGCGCTGCTGGCTGTGCTGAGCGCGTGCGCCAGGGGGCCTGTGGGCGGCGCGGCTTCGCCGCAGCCAGGGGATCCACCCGCGTCGACGCCGCCAGTTCAGTCGAGCAGCTTCCAGGCAAAACTAATTGCGGAGGCCTGCGAATGGTCGATGCCGACCACGCCTCCGGGCAAGTGTTTTGGCAAGAGTCCTTCCGGATACACCTTGACCGCGATTCTTCGCTACGGCAACCGTTGGCAGATTTGGGATCCGGTGACGAAGGACTACGCCTTCGTCGACGCGGCAGTGCTCGATCTGCCTTCGGGCGCGTCGGCCACCGTAGTCCCAACCGCCAACAGGACCACCGTCATCTGCATTGACCAGTCGAAGAGCTATCGCTACCGCCAGGCCGCGCTCACCTCCGTCGCCGCGTTGATCATGGCTACGGCGCGGTCCGGCTACGTGTACTACGTCCGCTGGATCGATCAGGACTCGTACGGCCAGGCCGCGGAGATCATGCCTGCCCTCACCATTCCACCCGTCACGCCCGTACAGCAGGCCGAGGCGACGCCGACTCCGACTTGCAACGCATTCGATCTGAAATGCCGTAAGGAGGAGGCCAGTACGAGCTCACAGCACGCTCCGTCGCCCGCCGTGGCGGTTCAGACCATTGCCGGAAGGCTTGCCACGCTGCCGGCAGCGACCAGCTCCGAGTCGAGCAGCAGCGACCTGCGCGGATGTATCGAAAAAGCCTCCGAGCTGCTGGCGAATGCGTCTGGTGAGAAGTACTTGCTGGTCGCCACGTTTCTGGATCGGCCGGACCAGCCTCCTCCTGACGCTCGACTCGACGTCGTGAAGCTGCGCTTCTTTGACGTTCAGTGTGATGATCACACGGCCTGTGACGCGGCCAAGAAGCGCTGGCTGGCCATGCGCGACCAATATTACCTGGCAGACGACGTTCGCTTTCTGGATCCCGAGGAGGACCTGTCCACCACCGTCAAATGACCAGTGAGTCTGGTGCCGCGCCAGACGACCGATGGAACGAAAGGCACGGAGTCTATGGACAGCCTGAACCTGATGTACCTGATCGCCTTGGCGTTCGCCGCTGTGGCCGGCGTCGTGCTGCTTGCCATGCTGCGCAACCAGATCGTCGCGTTCGGCGCCGCCGCATTGGCCTTTGTTGGTAACATACCGACCGTCATTGTGCGTCTCATCCACCACGCAGTGCCGGTCCTCAGCCAATGGATTCACGATACGCTCGATGGGCTGGCCTATCGGAACACCACTGCCTCATCGGCCCCGCCTCCAGCAGGGTGGGTAGGTTGGAGCCTCATCGGTCCGTTCATCTATCTTATCGCCTTTCTATTGATCAGCGCTGGCGATTTCTACTTCAGCGTGCTCGGCTTTGCGGCGCTGCTCGGCCGCGGCTCTCCTAGCCTCGGCGCCCTACCGTTCGGACTGGACGTCGCCGCCGGTGTCCTGTTCGGGAGGCTGTCCGTCATCTTCGGCTTCATGCTGCTCAACCTGCACGGTGGCACGCCGATCCAGCGCCCATGGTCGAACTTTGGTCAGCAGGAGCAGCTGTTTCTCAAGAGGCTGGCCGCGGTCTGCCTGATACTCACCTGTCTTGCCGGCATCAGCTTTACCGTGTGGAGACAGCTGCAAATTCCGCCGCCTTCGGTCGACGTGCAAGCCTACGAGCCGCCCGGACCGTCGAACTCAGTGCTCCCAGTATTCGTCTGGACATTGCTCGCGGTGTTGCTCGTCGTCGGCAGCGCCGCCACGGGCTGGGCCACCTTCGCTTCCTCCGGCGGCCTCTGGGCGCTCCTACTGCTGGTCCTTCGTGGCACCCTCCACGTGCTCCTGGCCCCCGGCTACCTCATTGTCCACCTTCTTCGCGCCACAGTGACCGTCTTCGCGGCCGCGCTGGACGTGCCGGCCAGCCTAGGGCGCGGTCTGTGGAACGGCTTTGCCGGCAGCCGGCTCGGGCAAAACATGGGCATGCAGCACCTTACCTTCGATCCCGTACCGCTGATTTGTGCCGACATCAACACTCCGCTCTTCTGAACGGCGTGGGCGAATATGTCCGGAAGGGGCCGGCGGAGCCAGGCAACGACCGTGTAAGAGGTCAGATCCTGGGACTAGGCTGGGCGAAGGGAGTAGGAGCGGGTTGACGGGGGGGCGCCCGGCGGGCAGGATCGGCGGATGATCATGCCGCCCGTGTCGGCCGACGAGCTCGCCGCCCCTGGCTTGCGCCGGGCGCTGACGGCGGAGCGGGGGAAGCGCGCGGCGCTGGAGCAGGAGCAGGCGCGCCTGCTCGGGGTGATCGCGCGGCAGAGTCAGCGGCTGGCCGAGTGGACTGAGCAGCAGCAGGCGCTCCAGCGGCAGGTGCGGGAGTTGCTCGCGCGCGTCGAGGCGCTCGGCGCCCAGAACGCGGCCCACGCGGCGGAGGTCGTGGCGCTGCGGGAGGAGAACGCCCGGCTGCGCGCGGCCGGCGGCGGTGGGGAGCGGCAGGGAGCGGCGGCGCGGCGGCCGCCGGCCTTCGTCAAAGCCAAGGCGGCGCCCCGGGGCAAGCGGGCGCGGCGCAAGCGGGCGGCGGAGCACAATCGGGGCCGCAAGCGGCTGGGGCCGGAGCGGGAGACGCGCGAGGTGCGGCATGCGGTCGCGACCTGCCCCCACTGCGCGACCGCGCTCGCGGGCGGCTGGGAGCGGCGGCGGGTCCAGGTGATCGATTTGCCGCCGCCCGCGCCGGTGGAGGTGACCGAGCATGTGCTGGTGACGCGGCGCTGTCCCGGGTGTCGCGCGCTGGTGCGTCCGGCGCCGCCGGGGCGGGCGGCGGGGCGGATCGGCCAGCGCCGCTTCGGGCCGCGGCTCTTGGCGGCCGTCGCCGTCATGCACACCAGCGAGCGGCTGCCCTTGCACCACATCCAGGCCCGGTTGGCGCGGGAGCACGACCTGCATCTGAGCCGGGGCGGGCTGGTCGGCCTCTTGGGCGCGATGGCGCGGCAGGCGAAGCCGCGCTACGAGGCGTTGCGGGACGCCGTGCGCGCGAGCCCAGCGGTCCATGCCGACGAGACGGGCTGGCGCGAGTCCGGGCGGCACGGCTACATTTGGACGTTTAGCACGCCGACCATCCGCTTCCACCATCACGACCCGAGCCGGGGCGGGCAGGTCCCCGACGGCGTCTTAGGGGCGGCCTTCGCGGGCACGCTCGTGAGCGACTGCTACGCCGCCTACGACCACTTCCCCGGCCCGCACCAACGCTGCTGGGCCCACCTCTGGCGGGACCTTGAGGACGTGGCGGAGCAGCATCCCGACGACCAGACCGTCGCGACCTGGCTCGCCCAACTGGGCGCGATCTGGGAGCAGGCGACGGGGCCGCGCCCGACCAAGGAACGGGGCGACGCCCAGCCGGCCCGCCGGGCGCGGGCCGCGCGCGCCCGGCGCTCTCTGGAGCAGGCGCTCGCGCTCTGTCCCGAGGCGCTCGGGGCGGACCAGCCCCACGCCACGCTCGCCGCGCGCCGGCGCCGCCACGCCGATGCCCTCTTCCCGTTCGTGCGGGACCCGGCCGTCCCGCCGACCAACAACCTGGCCGAGCGCAGCCTGCGCGGCCTGGTCACCGCCCGCACGATCAGCGGCGGCTCCCGCTCCGCCGAGGGCAGCGCCACGCGGATGATCCTCGCCTCCGTCCTCGGCACCGCCCTCGTCCGCGACCAAGACCCCCTCGACGCCTGCCGCCAACTTCTCGCCGCCCCCGTCGGCCAGTCCCCCTAACCCCCGCGCTCCCAGGATCTGACCTCTTACACGACCGTACGGCGCTTGACACCAGCGATCATGTTGCATAGCATTCACTGTCTTACTGCTGATGCATCGCTCGCTCGGTCATGCACCTCACGGGGAGACAGCCATGGTTGACCTGGGCAGGTTCGACGCGCGTACCCTCACGGTGCTCCAGCGCTCTAAGGCGATCGCCCGCGCGGCCCACAATGGCGCCGTTGTCGGGCCAGACCCTATCGACGTGGTGAAGGCGCTGCTCTGTTCGACTGACGACACGGATGAGATCCTGCAAGCCATCGCGGCGGAGAGTAGCGCTCTGAGTATCGCGCTACGCCAAGCGCTCCTCGATGATCCCGGACCGGCGCCGGAACAGGAGGTGACACCTCCCACTGCGACCGTCGACCTCCTGGATCGCGCACAGCAGGTCGCGCGACAGTTTCCGCTCGACAACGACGGCGTCCATCCGTTGCACCTGTGGTGCGCCGTGAGCGTCACGCGAGATTCAGGGATTGACGCTTTGTTCAGCGAAGCTGGTGTGGTAAGGCAAGAACTGATCGATGTGCTCCGCCGTCTCTTGCAGGCCCGACTGCAAACGAAGTCGTCGTCCTCCCCATGGCTAGACGCGGAACGCGACCTGCTGCGCCGTTTCACCGATGATTGGACCGAGCAGGCACTGCACGGAAAGCTCCGGCCAGCGATCGGCCGGCAGGATCTGTTCGAACGCATGTGCGAAACCCTGATCCGGCTGGGAAAGCGTAACGTCGTCCTCACCGGAGAGGGCGGGGTCGGCAAGACGTTCCTGGCGCGCCACCTGGCCTGGAGTATCGTACATGAGCCCAGCTCCGTGCCGCTGCAGCTCCGCGGTTGCAGCGTCCACAGCCTTGACTTACTGCGGATGCGCATGGGTGGTGGTATGGTCGGCGAGCTGGAGCAGCGAACGCGCTCGCTCATCGAGGTGCTGGAGAGACATGGCAACGAAATTGTCCTCTTCATCGACGAGATGCACACGATCGTTGGCAGCTCAATTGGCGGGCAGGCGCTCGACATCGCCAACGCGCTCAAGCCGGCGCTCGCCAACGGCACGTTCCGGTGCATCGGCGCTACCACTCCGGGCGAGTACAACCGGTACATCGCCGGCGATCCGGCGCTGGCCCGGCGATTCGCCGAGCTGCCGGTGCCACCGCTTTCGCCAGCCTCCACGGTTGACCTCCTGCGCACGGAGTGTCCGCGATTCGAGTCACACTCAGGCTGCCGCATCCAGGACGACGCGCTGGAGACGGTGGTGGAGCTATCCCAGCGCTACCTCCCCAACCGGCAGTTTCCCGACAAGGCCGTCGATCTCCTCGATTCGGCCTGCGCCTATGCGTCGATGCGGGAGCTGGAAAGGGTCACCCCAGACACTATCCGTCGTGTGCTCGCTCGCGACCTCAATTTGCCCGACATCGATGAGCCGGAGCTAACGACGCAGCGCGTCGAACGAGCGCTGACGGACCGGGTGGTGGGCCAGGACTCCGCTTGCCGCGCCATTGCCCAGGCACTGGTGCGCGGGTTCCGGCTTCCACCGGACCACCCTGGGCCGCGAGCCATCCTGTTCCTCGGTGGGCCGAGCCGCGTCGGCAAGACGCTGGCGGCGCAAACGGTTGCCAACATTCTCTGCTCCCGCAAGGACCAGTTGCTCCGAATCGATATGGGCCACTTTACCGGGCCGGCGTTCACCGGGCATGCGGGCGAGAGTGCCGAGTGGCGCCTTCTCGGGGCGCACCCACCGTATATCGGCTACGAGCGCGGCGGGATGCTCACAAATCACGTGCTCGCGAACCCGGCGTCGGTGATCCTCCTCGATGAGTTCGAGAAGGCGCAGGTCCAGGTCCAAGCGATCTTCCTCAGTATCTTCGACAACGGGGTGGCGACGGACGGTCTGGGTCGGACGGTCTCCTTCCGCAACTGCTACTTCATCCTCACGTCGAATCTGCTCGCCGACGTGCCACCGCGGCAACGAGGCCAGGAGCGCGCCATGCGGGCACTTCTGCGCGACTCCGGTGCCTGTTCCCCTGAGTTCGTCAACCGCTGCTCCGCGGTTATCGCCTTCGAGCCGCTGACCCAGCAGGCTATCGAGTTACTCGCGGAGCGTGAGCTACAGCGGCTTCGTGCCGACTGCCTGGAACGCTCCTCAGTGCAGCTCATGGCAGTACTGGATGCGCAGACCGTGTCCGCGATCGTGGCTCGGCAAGCGTCTGCCGACCGTCGTGACAGCGGTCCGCACACCATCTTTCAGCCCGATGTCGACTTCAGGCAGCGATCAGGCGACTTCGCCGCGCTGGAGCAGCAGTTTCGGCACTACGTTGCCGACCCGGTTGGGCGCCTGCTGGACAGGATCGACGAGACTGGCGAGCCCTGCGATTGGATCGAGCTGCGAGCAAGGTCGGCGGCTGCCAGCGATGTCGTCGACGTGTCCGCCATTGCGCTCACGCCACACGCCTACGTGCTGGACGCGAGCGAGGAAGAGATTGCCGCGCTATCTATCGCCATCCCTCAGGCCAAATGGGATCGTTGGGGTCTTGACCCGACCGGCGAGCTGTCATTTCCTGAGAAGCAGTTGGGCGAGGTACCCATTCTCCTGGTCGCCGTTGACCATGAGGATCTGCTCGCCCGTGTGACAACAATCAAGGAGGCGCGTCAGGATCTAGACATCATCCGGCGTCTTGGGCCAGACCAGGTGGAAGATCCTGGCGCCGATCCTCCCAGTTTCGTCGTGAGCGCCAGGGCGCCCACTGATGGATTTCTCGGCTACCTGGACGAGCGAGTTGCCGCTGCTCGTCTGCAGCAGCGCTGGGACAGACTGCGCGAGCTGCAGCTTCGTATCACTGAAGGAGCCACGCGCGACGAGGCGTATGCACGTCAGGTAGCTCCGCTGCGCAGGGAAGGAGGGATGGAGGAGTAGTACAGAGCGTTGTGGAGGGACCAACCGGTAACTGAGTCGATGATGCCTTGGAGAGAAAGGGCTGACAATGGGCAATGAGGCAGGCCTTCAGCGCCAAGCGACGGCGCAAACCTTGGGTTACCATACGCTGAAGAAGGGGACCGCCAAACTTGATGCACCGGCGAACGCCGCCGACGCATTGCCGCGTTTGCAGCTATCGTGGCCCAAGCCGTCCTGGGACAACAGTGCCGCGGGCTTTACGCTGGACGCCCAGAAGTTACGGCGCGAGCCGGTCAAACATGCGAACTTGCACACGCCCAGCAACGACCCCGTTGTGTTTGGCGTGATGGACGCCTCGACGCTGTTCCGGATCCCGCGCGAGTACGGGCAGCGCTCATTCGCATAGTGAGGCGTTACGAGAAGGGGGGAGAACTAGGCAGTGTCAACATATGGCGCGGAGCAGGTCTACGGCTGGGTCCAGGCCCACTTCGACGAGCACAAGCTTCGCTATGCCCGCTTTCCCGATGGCTCCTTTCATATGGGCTTTGGTCCCACCAACCTGCGCCTGTATTATGATGAGTCCATGCAAAACTTGACCATCGTTTCCGTGGAGGTTGAGGAGGTACCGCACGAGGGGCCGGTTGCACTACCTGATGACCGTCTGGCGGCCCTGCTTCGCTTGTTATTGGACGCTGGCTTTCGTTTGCCGTTCGGAAGCGTCACGCGAGACGATCGCGATGGCGAGATTCAATGCCAGGCCAATCTGCTTGTCACTGGGTCCGATCAGTTCGCCGAACAGCTCCGCCTGGCCATGAGCCTGGTCCTGTCCATCACTGATGACCTGCGCCCGAAGATACGCGCCATCAAGTATGGCGGCCCTCCCCCAGGCGGCGGGAACGTTCGCTTCTGAGCTTCAGCAGACACCGGAAGGACCGACGAACATGAACGGAAGGCTGAGCCTCTGGAAGGTTGACGCGCTAGTCATCACCTTACTGGATCGCCGCGACGATCTTCGCAACGAACTGGGCGACCAGTTTGCGGCCTTCTCCCGTGACCTCCAGACGGCGCTCCAAGGACTGGACGGACCCGCTTCACCCGAGGCCTACGCCGCGAAGGGCAATGCCCTGGTGGACATCCTTGGACGCTACTCCTATACCAAGAAGCTGCTGGCCGAGGTCAGCGCCCCGCCGCCAGCTCACACCATGCGTGGGGTCCCGCTGGGAGCTGCTCCTGGCGCCACCCGTTCCTTAGCACAGGAAGCGATACCCGCCGACTACGACTACGCCTGGCAAGACCTGCGCGAGCTTCGCGACGCCTTTGTGGGCTAACCAGGGGAGCTGGTCCGCTCCCGTCCAGCTTGCCATCTGCTCTATCGCCAGACTCAACATTGGCCGTAGCTATCCCGATGCGCAGACGGGAGCGCCGTGCAGGACGAAGGGCGCCCAGTCCAGGGTGGAGGCGAAGGGCCGCGGCTGCTCCCCCAGCGCCGTCGCCAGCGACAGGAGCGCCGCCCGCTCCTCCTC
>Ga0102924_1000350_pt1 | contig 57672 bp, 49 predicted proteins | sample PaiPotPPM11metaG_FD_80116 | JGI IMG/M metagenome (GOLD analysis project Ga0102924, IMG submission 80116) | Iron sulfur acid spring bacterial and archeal communities from Banff, Canada, to study Microbial Dark Matter (Phase II) - Paint Pots PPM... ... | reverse complement strand
GTGCGGCGCGCAAACATGATTCCGCTCGAGGTCGTGACGCGCGGCGTGGCGGCCGGTTCGTTCGTCAAACGCAATCCGGGTGTGGCGCGCGGCGCGCTCCTGGTACCGCGCGTTGTCGAATTTTTCTTGAAAGACGACGCCAACCACGATCCGCTCATCACTCCCGACCAAATCGTTGCGCGTAACCTTGCCTCACCGCAAGAGATTGCCGCGATGACCGAACTCGCGCGCCTGACCTTCGACATCTTGGCGCATGCCTGGCGTCGCCGCGACGTAATGCTCGTGGACCTGAAAATCGAGTTTGGACGGCTCGCCAGCGGGGAGAATCAAGGTCAACTCGTGATCGCCGATGTCGTCGACAACGACTCGTGGCGCATTTGGCCGCAGGGGCGCGAAGACCTCATGCTCGACAAGCAGATGTATCGGAACTTGGAGACCGTGGACGATGACGCGCTCGCCGCGGTTAAACGCGCGTACGAACGGGTCGCGGAAATGACGGGTTCGTTTCCGGTGATGCGCCCCGGTATGATCGCCGTGATTGCCGATGCTCCGGCTCGCATCGAACGTGCCAACGAAGTCGTCACGGCTCTGGGACAACTCGGCATGCCGACGGTTCGTCACGTCGCCAATCCAGCGACGACGCCGGGGTACGTGTTGCAACTCGTTGCGCAGATCGAAACGACCTTCGCGCGCGTGACGTTCGTTGCAGTTGCGGAAAATGCCGTGCTGCACGGGATGCTCGACGCCGCGACGTCGTCGCCGGTGCTCGACGGTCGCAGCGATGCATCGCAACTTGCGCTGCAGTGCGCGAAGGTGTTCGGACTCGAGGACACGGTGTTGTACGGACGCACCTTGCTGACGCAAGCCAACGCGCGTTCGATCGTGGTCGCCGCGGATTCGTCGTTGCAGCAGCAAGCCGCCCAAGTTCAGGGAGCCGCCCTTGGTTAGCGGACCCCCGCGGCGCCCGAACGTCGCACTCTCGAGCGACGAACTCGATACGATCGTACGCCGGCTCGGACGCGAACCGTCGGCCGTTGAATTGCACGCGTTCGATGCGCAATGGAGCGAGCATTGCAGTTACAAGTCGAGCCGGCGGCATTTACGCAAATTACCGACGAACGGAGCGCGCGTCGTGTTGGGGCCCGGCGAAGATGCGGGCATCGTGCATTTAGGCGAACATGGCGGCCGGCGTTACGGCGTGGTCGTGGCGCACGAGTCGCACAACCATCCGTCACAAGTCGTGCCGTTCGAGGGCGCTGCAACCGGTATCGGCGGGGTTGTACGCGACGTGCTCTGCATGGGGGCGGAGGTGGTCGGCGTAGCCGATCCGCTGCGCTTTGGGCGTGTTGAGGATCCGCACGCGTACGCTCGCTACGTGGCTACCGCTGCCGTCGACGGCATTAGCGCGTACGCCAACGCCATCGGCGTCCCCAACCTCGCCGGCGACGTCTACTTCGACGAAGGTTTCGATGAGAATTGTTTGATCAACGTGGTCGCGCTCGGGATCGTTGAGGAGTCGGCGATCGTCCATTCGCACGCGCCGCCGGACGCCGACGGCTGGGACGTCGTGCTGGTGGGGAAAGCCACCGACCCGAGCGGTTTCGGGGGCGCATCGTTTTCGTCGCTGACGCTCGATTCCGCGGACACTGCGGCGAACAAAGGTGCCGTCCAAGTACCCGACCCGTTCCTTGAAAACGTGCTGATGCGCGCGAGTTATCGCGTGTTCGCGCACCTACGCGATCGACGTGTGACGGCCGGATTCAAAGACCTTGGCGCGGGCGGTATTATGGGATGTTCCGCGGAGATCGCGTCGAGCGGCGGGTATGGCGCCGATCTCAACCTCGACGAAGTCAACGTCGCGATCGACGGCATGACGCCGGAAGTCATTGCAGTCGGCGAAACGCAGGAGCGCCTCTTGTGGGTGTTGCCGCCGAGTATAACGCCGGACGTGTTGCGCATCTACAACGACGAGTTTACGCTTCCGCACGTTGCCTTTAACGCGCGCGCCGTCGTGATTGGCCGGCTCACCAGCGAAAAGCGCTACGTGCTACGCCATCGCGGCGCGATCGTGATGGACGTGGAGATCGATTTTCTCACGGGCCGCATCGACGATGAGCTACCGTACGTTGAAGCGATTCGGCACGAACCCGAACATCACGAGCTTCCGGCCGTCGACGTCGAAAACGTATTCCCGCAGATATTGTCGCACCGCGACGTGTGTTCGCGCGAGCCGCTCTATCGGCGTTACGATTGGGTCGTGCGCGGTACGACAGTGATTCCGCGCGGCGCGTCGGATGCCGGAGTCATCGCCGCAGTTCCCGGCAGCGCGCTCGGCCTGGCGGTTGCGGTTGCGGGTAATCCGCGCTACGGGCGCATCGACGCGCGAACGGCGGCGGAGCTCGCCGTTTCGGAGTCGGTGCGACGCGTCATCGCCGTCGGCGCGCGACCCGTCGGATTAACGGACTGCTTGAACTTCGGCAACCCGCACAAGCCCGATCGGTACGGAGAGTTCGTCGCCGCAACCGACGGCCTCGCGCACGCCGCGCGCGAACTCGGGCTCGCTTTTGTTTCCGGTAACGTCAGCTTGTACAACGAGTCGAAGTCCGGCGGCGGGATTCCGGCGTCGGCGATCGTCGCCTGCATCGGCGCACTCTCCGACGTTGCAAAGACGGTCACGCCCGGTTTGAAACGCGCGGGCTCGGCATTGTTGTGGGTTGGAAGCCGGGATCTTGCTGTGGGCGGATCGGTTCTTGCAGAAGTGCTCGGTCTCGAAGGTCCGTTGCCGCCCGTCGATTACGAAGGCGAACGCGCGGCGATCGGCATCGTGCAGTCCGCGATCTCGTCGGGCGTCCTGCTTTCGTGCCGAGCGATCGGCGACGGTGGCATGCTTACAGCGCTTGCACGTTTAGCCTTCGACGCACACGCTAACGGTCGCACGATCGGGGCCGAACTCGATTTTGGAAATCCGTTGTGCGAAGCGGGCGGATTTCTCTGCGAAGTCAGCGACGATCAATGGCTCGATGTTTCCGGTGCGTTGCGCGTCGGTACAACCATCGAGCGGCCGTCGCTCGTCGTTAACGGAACAACGTTTGATGTGTCGGCACTACATGACATTTGGTCGCGGCCGCTGGGGGAGATCTACCCATGAGCCGACGCATCGCGGTCCTCGTCTTCCCTGGAACGAATTCCGAGGATGAGACGCTGCGGCTGCTCCGCGACTGCGGTGGTAACGCCACGTGCGTGCATTGGTCTGAGGCGGAGAAACTGCAGGAGTACGACGCGTACGTTTTGCCGGGCGGGTTTGCGTACGAGGATCGTATTCGGGCTGGAGCGGTGGCGGCGCACGATCGCATGATGGACGCGGTTATTTCCGCGGCAGGCGCAGGAAAGTTGGTCTTCGGCATCTGCAACGGCGCGCAGATTCTGCTGGAGGCCGGCCTGGTGCCGGGTACCGGCGACGTGCGTCGCCCGACCGCCGCGTTCACCGGAAACGCGCCCGTGCCCCATTTTGTTTGCCGTCACGTCTATTTGAAACTCGTGGTCGATCCGCAACGCTGTGCGATTACGGCTGGATTGCAGCCGAGCGCGTTGATTCCGGCGTACTCGGCCCACGGTGAAGGCCGGTTGGCCGCCGACGCGCGGCATCTCGAGGAAATCGTCGCCGGCGAGCATCTCGCGTTCGTCTACGCGCACGCCGACGGCCGCGTCGATGCGGATGCGGTGCCCAACGGTTCGGCGCTGGGTTGCGCCGGGCTGGTCAACCGTCACGGCAACGTGCTCGCGGTGATGCCGCATCCCGAACGCGATGGCTGGAACTTCAATCACCTCGCGCGTGCCGAAGGTGACGACGTGCTTGCGCCGTCCGGCGGTGCGGCGATTTTCCAGAGTTTCGTGGCCGCGGTGAGCGCGTGACGTTGCGAACGGTCGCGATTGGATTGAAAATTCCCGACAATACGGCGTACACCGCGCTGCTCGCACTGCGGCGCCTCGGCATACCGGTCGAGGGCATCGAACGCCGCGAGATCTGGCAGTTGGAGGACGCCGACGAATCGCAGACGCTGGCTGCGCGCGTGGAAGCGAACGTTGCGGTATTCAATCCGAACAAACATCGGCTCGACCTGCTCGACGCGAACGAACCGGGCGACGGGGAAACGTGGGTCTTGCCGAACGGTCGCCACGACGAATTGCTTGAGCACCTCGGCGGCACCAGAATCGAAGGCGTTACTCAGGCGCGTCGCGCCGTTGGTTGGCGTCTACGCGGCGCCGGGGGCGAACCGGTCACTCGAGAGGTGCTCGTCCGCGCCGCCGAAGGTTTGCTTTGCAACCCCGCCATCGAAACCGCACGATACCCGGCATCAAAGGAAGAACGTTGAACCGCCCTTACACGATCGCCACGCTTGGATCGCATTCGGCCCTGCAAATTCTCAAGGGCGCGCACGACGAGGGCTTCAAGACGCTTGCGATCTCCAATCGCGATACCGAGCGCCTCTACCGTTCGTTCAACTTCGTCGACGAGGTCATCGCGCTGGGCAACTACTCCGAATTCATGACGGTCGTGGACGAACTCTCTCGCCGCAAAGTCATCATCGTACCGCACGGTTCGTTCGTCGCCTATCTGTCGCTCGAAGAACAGAAGAAGATGACGATCCCATACTTCGGCAACAAAGCGGTGCTCGACTGGGAAGCGAGCCGCGAGCTCCAGCGGCAGTGGCTTTCGCGCGCCGGGCTCACGCTGCCGCGCCAGTTCCGCAGCGGTGCCGAGATCGACCGTCCGGTCATCGTCAAGTTATACGGCGCAGCCGGCGGCAAGGGCTACATGTTCATTCAAGACGCCGCCGACTTCGAGGCGCGCGCCGCGCACTTGCAACAGGATTACATCATTCAGGAGTACGTTATCGGCGTACCCCTCTACATTCACTATTTTTACTCGCCGCTCGAGAACAAACTCGAGATCATGTCCATGGACCGGCGTTACGAAACGAACGTGGATTCGCTCGGTCGCATTCCGGCGGCGGCGCAAGGCGGAATGGACGTCAATCCATCGTACGTCGTGGTCGGTAACCAACCCGTGTCCTTGCGAGAATCCATGCTCGCCGAGGCGTTGCGCATGGGTGATGACGTCGTGCGCATCAGCAAGGAAATATGCGGACCTAAAGGTCTATTCGGCGCGTTCTGCATCGAAACGATCATCACGCCGGACATTCAGTTTTACGTCATGGAGATTTCGGCCCGCATCGTAGCCGGAACCAATCTCTTCATCGACGGGTCGCCGTATTCGTATCTGAACTACTCCGAGCCGATGTCAACCGGGCGCCGCATCGCTCGCGAGATCAAGAACGCACTTCTGACCAATAACCTGCGTTTCGTGTTAGATGATTCGAGCATTCTCTAAACTTGCATTCGTCGCCGCGCTCTCGGTCGTAATCGCCTTTCCTCGCCCGGCGCCCGCGGCGCTGGTGGCCGACCCGGCCGTCCTCTATCAACAGATGAAAGACGCGTACGCGAAGGGCGCAGCGGGCGGCTGGAACTATCGCTCCCAGGAGTTCTATCTTTCCACCATTTTTAACGCCGGCCGCGCGTACTCGCTACAGTATCCGACCGATCCGGCGTACGGCGAACTGGCGACGCTCACCGTGCAAATCGGCGAAGGGTTGCACTACAATCCATTGACCAATCACGATGCAGCCGTCTGGTGGGTGCGCGAAGCCGCCGACTGGGTGTCGAAGAACGGGAACGATACGGCGCTGATGGCGCAGGCTGCCCAAATCATGCAGCGCGTCAACTCCGAGGACGATCCGCAACAATTGGCACGTTTTGCCGATACGGACGCGACCGCAAATCTGCAAACGTATCCGCGCGATATCGACGCGATGCTCGCGCAGGTCGAGGCAGACTGGCGTGGCTGGGTGCTCACCCACGACGTTACGTGGCGATCGCTCGCGCTGCAGCGTGCGGCAGCGCCGGACTTTCCCGTTGCCCACCTCCCCACGACCTGGGGTAACGACCTCGTTGCCGCCGCCAACGCCGCTTCGACCGCGACCGGTTTCACGAAGGACGACGTTACGAACGCAGCGATTTTTCTGCGCAGACTGAAGGCGGTCGATCCGATTCGCGTCATCACTACCGTGACCGCGCTTCCTCACGACGTCTACATGGGGACCTTGGCTCCCGCCGACGAGTACTTCGGCCGAATGGGCATGTCGATTTTAGGCATCGAGAACCAACTCAAGCATATCAATTTCATGCTCGATTATAACTACGGCAATCTCGAGAGCGCCGAAGCCGTGTTGGTCGCCGAATCGATCGATGACATGCACAAGGTCTACCCGCGCGACCGCGACCTGCCGATGCTGCTCTTTTGGTGCTATACCACGTTGCGCCGCATGGACGACGCCGCCTCGCGGAAGGCGGCGACACACCTGCGCGCAATCCTCACCGTGGAGTACCAAGACAGCTCGCAAGCGCGCAAATTACTCTCCGGCGAAAGTTCGTAGAGGGGAGGGAACATCTGACGTGGATGCAGCCGCCGTCGACCGATTGCAGTTCGCATTCACGGTGATGTTCCACTACTTGTTTCCGATCGGCACGATGGGGCTTGCCCCGTTCGTCGCGGTTTACACGTGGAAATCCGCATTTTCCGGCGATAGCGGCGCGGCGCAGGCGGCCCGATTCTGGACCAGGATCTTTGCGATCAACTTTGCCGCCGGCGTCGTAACGGGAATTCCGATGGAGTTCCAGTTCGGCACAAACTGGGCTGAGTTTTCGCGCCGCACCGGCGCCGTCGTAGGGCAACCGTTAGCCATGGAGGGCGTTTTTGCGTTCTTCCTCGAGTCGGTGTTTCTCGGCGTGCTGCTATACAACCGCCGCGACCGGCCATCGCCGTTGGTCGCGTGGTCGGCGGTGCTTGTCTGTTTGGGCTCGTGGCTGTCGGGATTCTTCATCGTCGCAACCAACGCGTGGATGCAGCATCCAGTCGGCTACGTTATGGAAGGCGATCACGCCCGGCTCGTCAGTATCGGCGCGCTGCTATTTTCGACGTGGGCGTGGTGGCAGTTTGCGCACGTCTTGACGGGTGCGTTGCTGGCGGGATGCATGATCGTCGCGGGGTGCGGCGCCTACTATCTGCTTTCCGGCCGCGAACGCGAACTCGGGCGCCGCTTCGTGCGGGCCGGAAGCATCGGAGCGTTGGTATTCGCGACGATTGCGGCGTTTCCGACCGGCGACGGCAACGCCAAGGACGTTACGCAATACCAGCCGATAAAACTCGCAGCGATGGAGGGCCTTTTCCGTTCCTCCCCGCACGCGCCGTTGGCGATCATCGGGATGCCCGATACCGTGCAAGGAATTCTGGTGGACCCCATCTACGTTCCTAGTTTGTTGAGTTTTCTCGCCTACGGGAACTTTAGCGCGAGCGTGGAGGGGTTGAGCGCTTACCCAGCCTCGCAATGGCCGCCGATCGAGTTGACGTACTACGCGTATCACGTCATGGTCGGCCTCGGAACGATTTTCGGCTTTGTCGCGGCACTTGCGTGCATTGCGTTAGCGCTGCGAAAGCTCTACGAGGCCCGCTGGCTCCTCTGGGCCCTCATGCTGCTGATGCCCTTTCCATACATTGCTAACGAAGCCGGCTGGATGGTCAGCGAGGTTGGGCGCCAGCCGTGGATCGTCTACGGCGTGCTGCGCACGGCGCAAGCCACCTCGCCAACGGTCAACAGCGGTGAGGCAACTTTCACGTTGATCGGTTTCGCCGGCATGTACTTTTTACTCGGCGTCCTCTTCATTTTGCTCGTTCTGCGCGAGATCGGGCGCGGTCCCTCGCCCGAAGGAGCGCCGTAATGCTCGGCACGCTCGCATTTGCGACGATCGCACTGCTGGTGACCGGCTACGTGCTGCTCGACGGATACGACCTCGGCATTGCCGCTATCGCACCGCTCATCGGGCGCAACGCGCAAGAGCGTGGCGCCGCGATGGCAAGCATTGGACCGTTTTGGAATGGGAATGAGGTTTGGCTGATCGTAGCCGGGGCAGCCCTGTTCGCGCTATTTCCGGTCGCGTACGCCTCGTCGTTTTCGGGATTCTATCTACCGTTCATTGTCGTGCTGTGGATGCTGATGTTCCGCGGCATCGCAATGGAACTGCGCGATCATCTCGATTCCGATTTATGGCGGCAGTTTTGGGATGCCGCGTTTTGGTTATCGAGCGTCGCGCTGATGGCGCTCTTCGGCGTTGCGCTGGGGAATCTCGTCCGCGGGGTTCCGTTGGACCGGCACGGATACTTCACCGGTACGTTCGCGTTTCTGCTCAATCCTTATGCGCTGCTGGTAGGCGTCTTTGCCATCGTCGCGCTTGCGCAGCATGGCGCCGCTTTTGCACGGCTCCGAATCGAAGGCGCGCCCGCGGAACGGGCCGCGCGCCTGCAGCCGGGGCTCTGGTGGATCGCGCTCGTGCTTTACGTTGCTCTAACGGCAGCGACGTTCGCCGTTCGCGCGATGCCGCCCACGTGGCTGATCGTCATGCCGATCATCTCCCTGCTTGGACTGTTGGTCCTGCGCCATGCGTCGCGTACGCAGCATCTACGGCGCGCGTTTGCGGCGTCGGCAATCTTTCTCACCTCGCTGCTCGTCGAAGCCGCAGGCACACTTTATCCCTACCTGTTGCCGTCGTTTCCGGGCGGCCGGGGCGGCATTTCAGTTGCCGACGCGGCGCCGCCATCCTCGCTGGCCGTCGGACTCGTCGTTACGCTCGGCGGAACGATGTGCGTGCTGATCTATGCCGTCGCCGTTTGGCGAGGCCTTAGCGGTAAGGTGCGCGTGGAATGAGAGACGACGTGGCGCGCGCGTTGGCAAACTACGACTGGGAGCGTTTGACGCTGGCGTCGATCGGCAGTCATTCCGCGCTGGAAGTCGCGTCGGGAGCGCGTGCTCAAGGTTTGCGTAGCTTGGTAATCACCGCGAAGGGACGCGAGCGCACGTACGCGGAGTACTTTCGCCGGCGTGAGTCGCCCGGTGCGCCGCGTGGTTGCGTAGACGCGGTGCTCGAACTCGATGCTTTCCCGGAAATCCTCGAGCGGCGCGTGCAGCAGCAGTTGCTCGATGCCAACGTCATCTTTCTTCCCAATCGCTCGTTTGAGGTCTATCTCCATCAGCGCTTTTCGTACGATGAAATCGAGAACGGCATGCTCGTGCCGTTCTTCGGGAACCGTTCGCTGCTGCGCGCCGAGGAACGCGACGAAGCCGGCAACCAGTACGCACTGATGGACCGCGCCCGAATCCGTTACCCGAAGCGTTTCCAATCGGCGGCTGAAATCGATCGGCTGGTAATGGTTAAGGCGGCGCACGCGAAAGTCAATTTCGAGCGCGCGTTCTTTCTGGCGTCGTCTCCTTCCGATTTCGATGCAACGGCAACCGCGTTGATCGATGAAGGCATCCTGACTGCGGCGGGTCTGGTGGATGCAGTGATCGAGGAGTACGCGCTGGGTCCGACCATCAACCTGAACTTCTTTTACTCGCCGATTTTGTGCGAACTCGAGCTGAACGGAACCGACACGCGCCGTCAGACCAACCTCGAAGGGTTTCGCAATCTTCCCCCGGCCGCGCTCGCTGCAGTTCGCGACATTCCGATGCGGATGGAAGAAGCCGGACACATCGCCGCGACGCTAACCGAATCGATGCTCGAGAAGGCGTTTGCGATGGGCGAGCGCTTTGTCGATGCAACCCAGGCGTTGAAACCGCCCGGCGTGATCGGACCGTTCGCGCTCCAGTGTTCGATCGTCGCCGGACCGCCCAAAGAGTTCGTCTGTTACGACGTCTCCCTGCGCATACCGGGATCTCCCGGAACGCGTTTTACGCCCTACAGCGCATATCGCTGGGGACGCGACGTATCGGTTGGCGAGCGCATCGCCATGGAAATCGTCATGGCACGCGACACCAAACGTCTCGACGCTGTTTTAACCTAAGCAATACACTCGTCTGGAGGAATGACATGACCGCGCAAGACCTGCAGGAACGCACCGGGGTGGTGACGTTCAAGGGCAATCCCGTGACGTTGCAAGGGCCGGCCTTGCAAACCGGCGCCCCCGCTCCCCACTTCGCACTGACGGCGTCCGACATGGCGCCGATGAACCTCGAAGCGCTCGTCGACGCCGGCAAACGTGCCGCTTTGCTCATCGTAGTACCGTCGCTGGATACCAGCGTCTGTTCGCTCGAGTCGCAAACGTTCAACCGCCGTTTGGGTGAACTGCCGGAAGGCGTGCAAGCGTGGGTCGTCAGCGTTGATTTGCCGTTTGCGATGGCGCGCTGGGCCGCCGCACAAGACGGCAACGTGAATCTCGGAATGCTTTCCGACTATCGCGATCACAACTTCGGCCGCGCCTATGGATTGTACATTGCGGAACTTGCTTTGCTGGCGCGAGCAATCGTCGTCATTGGCAAGGACAAAAACATTGCATACGTGCAAATCGTCCCTGAAATCGCTCAGGAACCGGATTACGATACGGCCCTGAAGGCGGCGGCGGCTGCAGCCTGAAGCGCCCGCGCCGAACGCGCAAACGGTTTTCATCCTCGATTTCGGCGCGCAATACAGCCAGTTGATCGCGCGCCGGACGCGTGAACTGGGTGTCTACTGCGAGATCGTTCCTTACGATACGCCCTGGCGCGTGCTTGCGGGTCGCGCGCCGGCGGCGTTCATACTATCGGGTGGGCCCGAGAGCACACTGGTGGAGGATGCTCCGGCAATCGATCCCGCGATCGTGCATAGCGGCGTGCCGATCTTCGGCATCTGCTACGGCATGCAGTTGCTGGCGCGCGACTTGGGAGCGGAACTCGTTAAACTCGAGCACGCGGAGTACGGCCCGGCAACACTGCGAATCGTCAATCGCGACGTGCCGCTGTTCGCCGGTCTCCCCGACGAAATGCGCGTCTGGATGTCGCACGGCGATTCGGTGGTGCGACTGCCCAACGGATTCGCCACGCTGGCGGCGACGGCTCGGTGCAACGTTGCCGCGATGGGCGATCCGCAGCGAAAGATCTACGCCGTTCAGTTTCATCCGGAAGTCGTGCACACCGAGCACGGGCGAATCGTGCTGCGAAATTTTCTCCACGGCGTCGCGGGTTTGCGCGACGAGTGGCGGATGTCGTCGTTTGTGGACGCAGCGATCGAAGCGATTCGTTCGCAAGTCGGCGGACGGCGCGTCATCTGCGCGCTTTCCGGCGGGGTGGATTCGGCAGTCGCGGCAACGCTGGTTGCGCGGGCCGTCGGCGGCCAACTGACCTGTATCTTCGTCGACCACGGACTGTTGCGAAAGCATGAAGCCGACGAGGTCGTCGCGGCGTTTCGCCACGTGCTGCAGCTGAGCGTCATCCGGGTCGACGCGCGGGAGCGTTTTTTGCGCGCGCTCGACGGCGTTGAGGATCCGGAACGTAAACGCGTCGTCATCGGTCACGAGTTCATCCGCGTGTTCGAGGAAGAAGCTGCGAAGTTACCCGGCGTCGAGTTTCTCGTGCAGGGAACGCTCTACCCCGACGTCATCGAATCGAAGACGCCGGAGAGCAAGGCCGGACATAAGATCAAATCGCACCACAACGTCGGCGGCCTACCGGAACGCATGAACTTCGCGCTGGTCGAGCCGCTGCGCGCATTGTTCAAAGACGAAGTGCGCGAACTCGGCCGCGTACTTGGATTGCCCGAGCCCATCGTGCGACGGCAGCCCTTCCCGGGTCCGGGACTTGCCGTGCGAATCATCGGTGCGGTGACGCCCGCGCGTTTAGCGATCGTACGTGAGGCCGACGCGATCGTTCGCGAAGAGATCGACGCAGCGCCGCTGGATCCGCATCCCTGGCAGTACTTCGCGGTGCTCACCCCGGTCCAGAGCGTCGGCGTCATGGGCGACGGACGCACGTACGCAAATCTCGTCGCCGTGCGCGCGATCGTGAGCGAAGACGGAATGACCGCTGATTGGGCGCGTTTACCGCATTCGCTGCTCGAGCGAATATCGACACGCATAGTCAACGAAGTGCGCGGCGTCAACCGCGTGGCGTACGACATCACCAGCAAACCGCCCGCAACGGTGGAGTGGGAATAGCCGGGATGCGTATTTTGGTTGTCGGAGGCGGCGCACGCGAGGACGCGCTCTCGTGGCGGCTCGCGCAATCGCCGTCGTGCGAATCGATTGCAGCGGCGCCCGGTAATGCCGGAACCGCGACGCGCGGTGAGAACTGGGACGTCGCCGCAACCGACGGAAAGGCCCTGGTGGAGCGAAGCCGCACCGAGGGTATCGATTTCGCGGTTCTCGGCCCCGAAACCGCAATTGCCGCCGGTGTGGGCGATCGTCTGCGTGAGGCCGGCATTTCGGTATTCGGCCCGAATCGCTCCGGGGGCCGGCTCGAATCGAGCAAAGTCTTCGGCAAGCGCTTCATGCAACGCCACGGCATCCCGACCGCGCGCGGCAGCGTCGTCCATTCGCTCGATGCCGCGACTAAGGCGCTCGCGGGCTGGAGCGGCGGCGCGGTCGTCAAAGCCGACGGTCTAGCAGCCGGCAAGGGCGTCGTCGTGTGCGACGATGCCGAACACGCGCGCGCGGTGCTCGCGCAGTGGTATTCGCAGAGTAAGGTTCCGGGCGGCGGCAGCGACGTGCTGGTCGAGGAGCGTCTTGCCGGGCGCGAGGTGAGCGTGTTCGCGCTAGCCGACGGTCGTGCGCTGGCGCCGATCGCCTCTGCATGTGACTACAAGCGCGCCGGCGACGGCGACACGGGTCCGAACACCGGCGGCATGGGAGCCTACTCGCCTCCCGTCGGATTCCCCGACGATCTCGAAGACCAGGTTCGCGAACGCATTCTGGCGCCCGTGTTGCGCGGTCTGCTCGCTGAAGGAGAAGAGTACGTCGGCGTGCTGTACTGCGGGTTGATGTGGACCGCCGACGGTCCTTACGTCATCGAATTCAACGCACGCTTCGGCGATCCGGAGACGCAAGTGCTGATGCCGCGTTTCGGCGGCGACGTGGCCATGCTGCTGAAGTCGGCCGCGGACGGCGCGATGGATCTGTCGCTGGCGGTACTCTCGGCGCAAAGTTGCGCCGGCGTCGTACTCGCGACGAGCGACTATCCGCGCGGTAACACGCCGCTAGAAGGCCTCGACGCCGACGTTTCGCTTGGTGACGGTTGTCACGCATTTTGGGGCGCTTCCACGGTAGTTAACGGTCGCGTGAACACCGGCGGGGGACGCGTGCTGACGGTTACCGCTCTCGGTGCCGATCTTGCCGATGCGCGCACGCGTGCGTATGACTCGGTTAAATCGCTTGCGGCGCGCCTCGGCACCGGCGCGCTCACATACCGCACCGATATCGCAGTGTCGCGCTGACGGCTAGGGCCAGCGCTCGCGAAATCGCTGGTTCGCGACCGCGAAAAGCGCGGCGGCGATAAGGCGTCGGCTCACGTGGGCGATATTTCGACGAGCGGCCGCCCGGCCGCTCACATGAGCGGAGGCTCGGCGCCCACCGGCGTAACTTCGGACGCGGACGGAGGTTCTAGAGAGACGTATGGCTTTCCGATTTCAGCAGCCGCCGCGGGCGCCGTATGGAGCCCCGCTGGCGCCGGCAATCCCGACCCATTCGCTGCTTGCCCAGGTGCTCGGCATCACCGCGCTTGGGCTGTGCGTCACCGCAGTGGCCGCATACATCGCACAGGGAATCTCACCGGCCCTCGGGCTGGTGGCGATGATCGTCGGCTTCATCCTGTTGTTCTCGATCTACGGCACGCGAAACAATCCGGCGCTCTCGTTGACGCTGTTCTATGCGTTTACTTTCTGCGAAGGCGTCGGGATCGCGCCGGTCATCGGGCAGTACGTGCGCAGCGTTGGGCCGAGCGTCGTGGTCAATGCCGCGATCACGACGGGGCTAGGGATGTTCGCGTTGGCGGCAATCGTCTACGCGACCGGACTCGACCTGCGCCGCTTCCAGGGAATCCTAACGATCGCCTTGTTGGGATTAATCGTCGTCGGCATTATCTCGCTGTTCGTGCGCTTTATTCATCCCGAGGTGTATGCGTGGATCACGCTCGTTATCTTCGCGGGTTTGGTGCTCGTTGACTTCGCGCGCATCCGTGCCGGTGGTGACGGACTGACGCCCGTGCTCATGGCGACGAGCATCTATCTCGATACGATCAATATCTTCCTCGCGCTGCTTCAGATCTTCGGCGGCCGCCGATCGAACGACTGACCGGCTGAGCGTCACGCCCGCCGAGACTGGTATACTATAGGCAGATGTGCGGGGTAACGGGGGTCTACGCACCGGGACGCGACGCGGCGCGCCTCGCCTTTTTTGCACTCTACGCGCTGCAACATCGCGGTCAAGAATCGGCGGGCATCGCCGCGGCCGACGGCGGCACGATCCGCTCGCACAAGGAGATGGGGTTGCTCGGCGCCATCTTCGACGAGGAAATCCTCGCGCGACTCAGCGGATACATCGCCGTCGGCCACACGCGCTATTCGACTACCGGCTCTTCGATCGTCGTCAACGCTCAGCCCCTGTTGGAGCGCAGCGAACTCGGCGATTTTGCCTTCGCGCACAACGGCAACGTTACGAACACCGACGAACTGCGCGAGACCCTCGCGCCGACAACGTTGCTTCAGGCGACGTCGGACTCGGAGGTTGTCGCCAAATTGCTGGTCGAGTCGAGTGGTTCGATGGTGGATCGTATTAAAGCCGTGCTATCGGTCGCGCGCGGTGCCTATTCCGTCGTGCTGTGTACGCAAGACGAGTTGTACGCGTTCCGCGATCCGTGGGGCGTGCGGCCGCTCTGCTTGGGAACGCTTCCCGATGGCGGCTACGTCGTTGCCTCGGAGTCGTGCGCACTCGGTACCATCGGGGCGCGCTACGAACGCGAGATCGGCCGAGGTGAAATCGTCCGCATCGGACCGGCCGGCTTCCAATCCGTACAGGTCGAGGTGAAAGATGCGATCCCGGCGCTCTGCGCCTTCGAATACATCTACTTCGCGCGTCCCGATTCCAAGCTCAACGATCGCTCAATTTACATGGCGCGTTACGCGATGGGCCGCGAACTCGCCAAAGAGCATCCGGTCGAAGCGGACGTAGTCATGGCCGTTCCCGACTCGGCGTTACCGGGCGGCATCGGCTACGCAGCCGAAAGCGGCTTGCCCTACATCGAAGGTCTCATTAAGAACCGCTACATCGGGCGAACCTTTATCAGTCCCGACCAAGCGATGCGCTCGCGCGGCGTGCATTTGAAGTTCAATCCGGTTATCGAGAATCTCATCGGACAACGGGTCGTGGTGGTCGACGACTCGATCGTGCGCGGCACGACGACGCCGCGCATCGTCACACTGCTACGCGAAGCCGGCGCAACCGAGGTACACTTGCGGATCACGTCGCCTCCGATCAAACATCCGTGTTACCTGGGGGTAGACATGGCGACGTACGACGAATTGATTGCCGCAAATTATTCGGTGGACGAGATCCGCGCGCGAACCGGCGCAGACTCGCTGGGTTATCTGAGCCTCGAAGGACTGATTGCCGCCATCGGACGCCGCCGCGACGAGCTCTGTCTCGGCTGCTTTATCGGCGAGTACCCGAACGTGCCGGCCGGGCACGCGGCACGCCCGTCGCCCGTTTAGCGATTTACGGAGACACGACGGCGCTATAGGGACGGTTGAAACCGCTCAGCTCCTTCAGGGGAGCACCGCCGGCGGGATAGTTGTAGATCAGGACTTGGCCAGTCGAGTTTCCGCAGGCACTCAGCGCAATCACGGCGCCCTCGTGAATGAAAAAACTGTTAACGATGCAGGCGCCTTTCAGTTTCACGGTCGCAATGACGTTGCCGTTATTCGTTCGATAGATGCGGTCTTTGACCGCATCGCCAATTGCTAGATAGAGTCCGTCGAACTGGATGCCCCCGGGGAGGCGCACCGGCGGACCCGCCCACGCGATGTTCGTGAGGACGCGAGAGCCTTTTGCGAGTTCGTCGAGGCCAAAATGCCCCGGGCCGAAATGCGAAGCGTCGACGAACAAATTTCCATGGGCGTCGTATGCGTCAAAGTTCATACTGAAGGCATGTTTGAAGTCGGTATAGATCGTCGGCTTCGAACTCTCCGGTTTGTAAATCTGCAGAACGCTCGGATCGTCGGTTGGAAAGCTCGTCACCGCGACGTCACCGGTCCTGGCCTTGACGGAGCATGCAGCGGCATAGACGCTGCCGTCGTTGATGATTCGGATCGGGGTGGTGCCGCCGTGCGCGAACTCGGTAATCGTCGAGGCAAACGCGTCGGTTACCCAGACGTCTCCGGTTCGGCGATTTACGCACAAACCGGACGGCAAATTGAATCCGGTTATTTGCCCGGCCGGCGCAAGACTTGGGTAGGCGTAGATGTAGACGGTCGACGCGTTCTGGTCGGAAACGTAGAGCAGCGGACTGCTTTTCGCGCCCGGATCGATCCACGACGCTCGCAAACCGGGTACGGCGGCCGGCGCGGACCCGGAAAGCCTGTCACTGGGGAGGCCGAAACCGGAACCGGTGCACGCAGCCAGCGTACCCCCCGCAATTGAGCCAGTAAGGGCCCGCGAAAGCACGCTCTTCATGCCCATGGTGATGCTCCTTCACCGCTGGAATGATGACTTATGTCAGCGTACCACTCGCGTGTGCGTGGCACAAGGCCAAGAGCGCCTCCGCTCAGGATGACAGGGTGGAACTGGGTGTGGTGGTGTCGGTCGCAGGGAAGATGCCTTCGCGGACTTCGCGGGCGTAGGCGGCGAGCGCTTCGGTAGCGATGCGCCCAACTTCCGCGTACCTTTTGGCAAACGACGGCGAGTGCGCGTACATCCCGAGAATGTCGTGCAGCACCAGCACTTGCGAGTCGCAGTGCGGTCCCGCGCCGATACCGATCGTCGGAATCGAAAGCAGCTGGGTGATTTCGCGCGCGATGTCGTGATCCACGACCTCGAGCACGATCGCGTAGGCGCCGGCCGCCTCGATGGCTTGTGCGTCGGCGACCAGGCGATCGCGGTGCGTGCGCATTTTGAAGCCCGGACCGAGTCCCGCGGTTTGCGGCGTAACGCCGATGTGGCCCACGACGGGAATGCCGCTGCGAGCAATCGCGCGCACGCGTTCGGCTTCGTAGACGCCGCCCTCGAGTTTGACCGAACTTGCACCGCCCTCTTTAACGCAGCGAATCGCCGAACGCACCGCGTCCTCGTTACTGATTTGATACGAACCGAACGGCATGTCCGCGATGACGTGTGCCCGCGTCGTTCCGCGCGCGACGGCTTGGGCGTGGTGCACGATCTGATCGAGCGTTACCGGCGTCGTTTCATCATAGCCGAGCACGACGTTGCCCACGCTGTCACCGACGAGAATCACGTCGATGCCGGCATCTTCGACGAACTGTCCAAACGGTGCGTCGTAGGCCGTCGCGACCGCGAAGTGCGCCTTACCCTTACGCCGCTTGATGGCGCCCGCGGTCAAGCGCCGAATGGCCGGATTTTTCTCCGGCTCGTACGAGCGCGCGTCGGCTAGGCCGTTGCGCGCCTTCTTTGGAGAAGAGTACATGGGAGCACTATCCCGATGCGGCCGCTCGTGCCGCCGCGCCGTTGCTGCCGCTCGCCACGACGGGTGAGCCGGCGAGCGCTTCGGTCAGCGCGACAAAACTGCGCACCGGAATTCCGGTCGGGCCTTTTGCTTGCCACGCTGATTCACCGTCGAGGTAGGCGGTGCCGGCGATGTCGAGATGAATCCACGGGGTCGTATCATCCACGAACGCGCGCAAAAATGCCGCTGCCGTGAGCGTTCCGGCGGCGCGACCGCCGGTGTTCTTCAGATCGGCAATGTCGCTCTTCATCTGTGTGGTGTAGTCGTCGTAATACGGCATTTGCCAAAACCGTTCGCCCGCGGCCTTGCTCGCCACGAGAAACTCCTTGGCAAAATCGTCGTCATTGGCAACCAGCGCAGCGGCGGCATGACCCAGCGAAATCACCACCGCACCCGTGAGGGTAGCGACGTCGACGATTTTGGTTGCGCCGATCTTCTTGGCGTAACAGAGCGCGTCGGCCAAAATCAGGCGGCCCTCAGCATCGGTATTGATCACTTCGATCGTTTTGCCGTTCATCGCTTTGACGATGTCGCCCGGTTTGGTCGCCTTTCCACCCGGCATGTTTTCGGTTGCGGGAACGATGCCAACGACGTTTACTTTGGGCTTGAGTTTACCGATCGCCGACATTGCGGCGATCACGGCAGCGCCGCCGGACATATCGTATTTCATCTCTTCCATGCGCTCGGCGGGCTTGATCGAAATGCCGCCGCTATCGAACGTGATGCCCTTACCCACTAGCGCGAGCAACTCGCTGTTGGTCGGATCGCCGTCATAGCGCAGCACGATGAACTTCGGCGGCTGGGCGCTGCCTTGAGCGACCGACAGATACGAGCCCATCCCTTCTTGGCGTGCACGCGACTCGTCGAGGACCTCGATGCCAAGCGACGCCTTTTCCGCGACGTCGGCTGCGTGCTGCGCGAGTATCGTTGGCGTCATGTCGTTCGCCGGCGTAATCGCTAGCCGGCGTGCAAAATTTACCGCTTCACCGATCGCAGTGCCGCGTGCGACGCCACGCTCGAGTGCCGCATCGTCGAATCCCTCGGCGATGAGCGCGATCTCGGAAACGGCCATGCGTTTATCGGGCGATTCTTGGTAGACGCTGGTTTCGAACGAACCCGCAATTGCGCCCTCGGCGAAAAATGACGCGGCAGAGATTTCGCGACCGCGCACCGATTCTGGAAGAAGCAACGCAAACGACGTGACGTTGCGTCGTCCGAGTTGTCGCACCGCGATTGCAGCGTAACGCGCCAGCATCGGAAGTTCCAACTTCGCGGCGTCGCCCAAGCCGACCGCCAGAACGCGGCGAAACGGCCGGTCGGCAGCGTAAGCGAGAACCGTTTCGCCGAATTTTCCCTTGATCTCACCCGACTCGAGGGCGTGTGCGATCGGCCCTCCAGCGAGTCCATCGACCGTTTTGGCGGCGCCGTCGAGCGCGATGCCTTCGAATACGGGGACGACGAGGGCTTCGGCGCGCACGCTCTGCGGCGCATCCTGGACAATACGTATTTGCATGGTGAACCTTTCGCGTGGTGAACTACTGCCCGACGATGGACCAGCCCTGCGAAACGCACGCGCCCGACGAAAGCCGCACCCCGGACGTATACGCTCAAGCCGGCGTCGACGTTGCAGCCGGCAATGCCGCGGTCGCACGCTATCGCGAATTACTCGGCGCATGGCGACACCCGGATCAACTCGATGCGATCGGTGGTTTCGGCGGCGTCTTCCGTCTTCCGGGAGATCCGCGCCGCGCACTGGTCGCATCCAACGATGGTGTCGGCACGAAATTGCTGATCGCCGCCGCGCTGAAGCGCTACGGTTCCGTCGGTGCCGATTTAGTGAATCACTGCGTCAACGACATCCTCGTGGTCAACGCTTCCCCGTTATTCTTTCTCGACTATCTTGCCGTCGGACGGCTCGACCCGGCGGTTGCAGCCGAAATCGTCGCCGGGTGTGCGGATGCGTGTCGCGCGCACGGCTGCGCGTTGTTAGGTGGCGAAACGGCCGAGATGCCCGGACTCTATGCGGCAAACGATTTTGACTTAGCCGGAACCATCGTCGGCATTGTCGACGTTGCGGATATTCCTGATCTATCGAGCGTGAGTCCGGGCGATGCGATCGTCGGTTTACCGGCCATTGGTTTACATACGAACGGTTACTCGTTGGCGCGCGCGGTGATTCCGCGCGAGCAGTGGGACGCGCCGATGCCCGACGGAAGTGGCACCTACGGCGACGCGCTGCTGCTGCCGCATCCGTCATACTACGAAGCAGTGCGCGCGATCCAGCGCGTCGCTCGCGTCAAGGTGATGGCGCACATTACGGGCGGCGGTTTGCGTGAGAACGTCCCGCGTACGTTACCGGCGAACGTCAAAGCTATTTTCGAACAGCAGCGCTGGAGGGTCCCGGCAATCGAGCACGAGATCGTGCGCCGCAGCGATATGGATGCCGAGCAGCGCTATCGCACCCTCAATATGGGCATAGGATACACGCTGGTCGTTCCGCTCGCCGATGCTGCGCGCGCGATCGAGGCAGTACCCGGAGCCAACGTCGTCGGATGGATCGAAGCACGGACGGAGTCGGAACCGCCGGTCGTCGTCCATCCGGCGCGCGATGCCGTATGAGCGACACGGTGCGGCAACTCGCGACCGTGCTCGACACGGCGGACATGCGCGAAGTACGCGCACGGCGGGCGGCCGAGATCGTTCGCGCGGCGCGCAACTATCGCTGGGTCGGGATTTATGACGTCGACGATGACCGCCTTGAAATGCTCGGTCATACCGGCGTGCAGGCGCCGGTATTCGTCGAAGTTTCGGTCGACCAGGGGCCGAGCGGCGAAGCGGTGCGGACGCGCGCGACGGTCGTCCGAAACAATGTCGTGACCGTGCCGATTCTCGGGGCGGAAAGCGGTATTGCAATCGGCACGCTGGACGTCGAGCGCGATCCGAGCGGAGCATTCTCGGTGGAAGACCGGGAGTTCGTCGAGCGCTGTGCGACCGCGCTGATGCCGCTGTTCGAGTAGCGCGCCGGACACGTGGGGGATCTGCTCAATCTCATCGTCGATCTTGACTTCGAGCGCACGCCGTTAGCGGACGTTGCGACTTCGCTCAGCGCTTCGATCGCGGGTTTGGAGATTCGGCGAGAGGCCGAAGCGGATGAAACGGTGCTGGCGTGGATCGACGAGTGCTTTGGTGGCTGGTGGAGTTCCGAGGCGTACGCTGCCGCGAACGTCATCGCCACCGCGTACGGTAAGCCGGTCGGCTTTGCCGCGTTCGATCCGCGCGGCCTGACATTTCGCTGGCTGCGCGGCGTCGCCCGATCGCACGGGGTTGGAATTTTCGGGCCGGTCGGCGTCGAACCCGCGATGCGTGGACGGGGTCTCGGCCGTGCATTGACGCGACTCGCTCTGGCTGGTTTGCGCGAACGCGGATACGCGCGCGCACTCATCCCGGCGGTGAACGCAGACGTGGCTTCGTTTTATGCCGATGCGGTGCAGGCGCAGGCGGTCGAACGTTTCGAGCGTCGCACGTTGCAATCGCCGCCGCCACGAACGCTCGTGCTCGCTTCTGGAAGCGGCAGCAACTTTGCGGCCGTCGCCGAACGCGCCGGCGCCGGAAAGTTATCGATCGATCTCATCGGGGTGCTAACCAACAGACGAAACGCCGGAGTATACGAGCGCGCTGCTGCACTCGACGTCGAAGTGTTTACCGTTTTGTGGCAACGGACGGAACAGACGCGTGCGCAGTACGACGAACGTTTGCTGGCAACGGTAGAATCGCTGGAACCCGAACTCGTGCTGCTCTTGGGCTGGATGCATCTGCTCGACGCGCGTTTCGTCGAACGTTTTTCCGAAGTCCTCAACGTCCATCCCGCATTTCTCCCGCTCGATCCGCGGCACGACGACGTCGGCATGCCCGATGGCTCCCGCATTCCCGCGTTTCGCGGCGTATCGGCGATTCGCGATGCCATCGAGAAGCGCAGTCCATGGATCGGCGCTACCATGCACCGCGTCACGCCGCACACGGACCGCGGGCCCGTCTTTACGCGCCGTCCGGTTCGCCTCGTCACCGGTGAGGACGAGGCGCAGACTTTGCGGCGTCTGCACCCGGTCGAGCACGAAATTGTTGCCGCCGCCGTGTCGCGGTGGCTCTACGAGCGTGCCTGAAAGGCCGTCGAGCGCCGGCGTTATCCGCGCGCGAACCGTCGCAGAGTTTGCCGACTTCGCCAAACTGATCGACGAGTACGAGCGGAGCTTACCCGAAGATCTCCGGCATACCGAGTTTGCGCGCGAGATCGCCAATATAAGCGCGCACTACTCCGTGCCGCATGCGGCCTTTGTCGCCGTTTGCGAAGGCGCGCCGGCGGGTTGCGTCGCGCTGACGCTTCTTGGCGACGACAGCGCCATCGTGAAGAAGATGTACGTTCGGCCGGCGTTTCGCAGGCACGGCGTCGCTCGCGCGCTCATGGCAACGTTGACCGCTTACGCGCGCGAAAACGGCGTCGCGCGTCTGGTGCTCGACACGGCTCGCGAGCGGCTGCAAGCCGCCTACGAACTTTATCGTTCGCTCGGCTTTCGCGAATGCGAACCGTATGGCGCGGTCGATTATCGTTGTCCGACATTCATGGAACTGCGGCTCGACACGACGCCCGAATGATCGAGATTCAAATCTACGCGCCGGAGTTGTGGAGCGCGCTCACCGGCATTCTCGAGTTACAGGGCGACGCATTTTTGCGGGCGCTTACCCTCGAGGGCGGCATACCAGCGGCCGTCGCCATCGTTCTGGCGGCGGGTTTGAGCGAAGCTCTCGGACAGAGCATCGTCCTGTTCGCCAATCGCGTGAAGCCGGCGCGGCTGGTCTTCAGCCTGTTCGCGAACGCGCTGCTCTTTGGCTTCGGCTATGCGTTTCTGGTGTTGAGCACGTGGCTGGTTTGCCGCCTGCCAAACGGACCACACCTCGACTTGCGCGCGCTCGCCATCGTTCTGGCGATGAGTTACGCGCCGATGCTCTTTGCATTTTTGAGCGCTTTGCCGTACCTCGGGACGGCGTTGCTCAACGTCCTGCGCGTGTGGCATTTCCTCGCAATGGTCGTAGCCGTCGGCGTGGTTGGCAACCTCGACGTCCTTGCAGCGGCCACCTACGTGTGGTTAGGGTGGCTCGTCATGAGTGTGGCGCAACGAAGTTTCGGTAAGCCGATCGTCGCGCTCGGTACGCGGTTGCTCGACGTGGTCGCCGGCGTAAAGGTCCTCGACGACGCGCAAGTCGCAGTCGGCCGAGTCGAAGCCGGGACCGGCGCGCCGACGAGCGCGCGCAGCGTCGAAGTGGCGCACAAGGCACGCCCGCACCCTCGCTGGTGGATCGCCGTGCTCGGACTGGGCGGAATTGCGCTGCTGGCGGCGATCGTCGCGCTCGCGCTCGAGCCGGTCCGGCATACGGTTTTCGGGTGGCAATCGCACTTGCCGAGAATCCTGCAGTTGCCGATTGATTTGCTCTGGCTCGGATTCGTCGCCTTTATCGTTGCGGCGTTTATGGCGCCGTTCGAAACGCTCGGGTGGTGGGCCGGCTGGTACGGCGACGAGATCGATACTCGCGAAGAAACGCGTCCGTCGCGCGCCACGAAGGCTGCGAAAACCATCGCGCGCTACATCGTCTACCTTGACGGCATCGCACAGTCGAGCAACACCTACACGCCCGACATCGAAACCTTTCTGGACGCGCTGTCGCCCGAACTGCCGCCCAACGTCGTCTTGGTACGCGGCGTGATGGCGTATTCGGTGCTCAACAAACCACTCGAAGACGATCCACTGCTCTCGCGCTTTTGGCGCATCGTCGACGCCAGCCGCAGCCGCAGCGTAAATTCACTTCTCGGCTGGTTCATTAACGTACGCAACGTTACCATCGTCGCCGTTTCCGCCGATCTGCGCTACGGACCGATGTACAACTTTGGTATGGCCGACGTCATTTATCGCTCGCTGATCGCCAACGGTTATCCCAAGCGCAGCGGCATCCCAGCCACGCTCATTGGCTACAGCGGCGGCGGTCAGATGGCGTGCGGCAGTGCGCCGTTTCTCAAACGCGCGTTAGACGCACCGGTCGACGTCATCTCGCTCGGTGGCGTGATTAGCGGAAACGATCCGATCTTACAGTTGGAACATCTCTACCACCTCGTCGGCGACCGCGACGGCGTCGAGAGACTCGGCCCGATCATGTTTTCGTCGCGCTGGCCGATTGCGGTGCTATCGTATTGGAATCGCGCAAAGCGTCTCGGTACGCTGACGCAAGTTAGCCTCGGCCCGGTCGGACATCAGGTTCCCGGAGGCATGCTCGACCCCCGTGCAACGCTCGCCGACGGGCGCACGTATCTGCGCCAAACGCTCGACTACATCGAAAGCATCCTCGCCGGCCGCTTCGTCCCGCGCAGCGACCTCGCGCGCCGCTCGAGCAATTACGCGCGCTACGTCGAGGGCAATGGCGAACTGTGGGACGCGCTCGCTTCGCACACAAGCGATCCGCCGGCAGGCACGAGTCCGCCGTACGTTCCAGTCGCTCAATGGATCGGGCGACTGATTCTGCCACAACGCGACGAGCGCTTCGGCGGCGCACTTTTCGAGGTGGGCAATGCCCCCAACGAACACGCCGGTCTGATTGGCAGCATCGTGCGGCTTCGGTGGAGTGACGATCGGGTCGTGCAGGACCGCGTGCGCGCCGCAGTTCGGGACGTTAACTTCAGCGCCGAAGCCACATCGGCGAATGCCTACGGCGGCCTCGTGATGCCGGAGAGACTCAATCGCTGGCGTCTAGTCGATCCGCTCGAGTCACTGGCGGGCGCGCACCCACGCGACGACGTCGTCGTCAAACTCACCGGGACGGTAACGGTAGAATCGGCAGATACCGGAGCGACGTTGCGTATCGAACGCGAGCCGGTACAAATAACCGGCCGCTATCGCGGCTTGGTGAAATTTCTCGGGCCGGTGACGAACCGACCGAACGCGTATCGCGTCGTGCACTACGATCGCGACGCACGGACGTTTGCCGGAGACGAGGCGATCGTCGGAATGCCGGCGATCGTACCCGATTGGGACGACCGGCCGAATTCGGTGCCCGACGGGATCGAGCGATCGTCGCTCAACGAAGAGGGATGGTTCGTGACCGGCGCGTTCGGTAGCGACGGTCGATTCATTGTCCAGTCGCTTGCACCGCGCGCGCTACTGCGCGCAGATGCGCCGCGCACGCCGTTACGCGACGCGCGAGACGCGTACCACTATGTGCGCCGCAACGCCTGGCGCGATCTCGTGAATGCCCGCGGCGGAATCGTCGCCGCACAGACCCACGCGTGGAACGCCGGGGACGTTGGATTGCTCGTCCATACGTACGGCGGCATCGGCGGCAAAAATGCGGAAAAGGCGGCGTCCGGTCCGATGTATTTCGGACATTTCGCCTACGGCCTGGTTGAAGTCGTGCAGGACGAACTCGCCGGTGAGCCACGCTTCGAGGTGACGTACTATCAGGTGTACACGCAGAATAGCGACGGCTTAATAGCCGGCGCGCTGGACTGGTCGCGTTACATGGGCGACCGCCAGTACGGATGGGCCGGGGTCCGGCCAGTGTGCGAAGCGCTCCTGCGCCTGGATGCGCTGACCGGAAGCGTCGCACTCGAGGATGGACGCCCGACCAGCGCGCTCGACGAGCTCGTGCGTCAACTCGAAGTAATGACGGCGCGCTATCGGATCGGCGATGGTACCGGCGGCACCTTCGTTGGTGCCGCGAACAACTGCTCGCAAGATTCGAATCGCGCCCTCTTTGCGGCGCTGAGCACTCCGGCGTTTGCGAGCTCAACCGCACTGCAAGCGCTCGTCAAGGACTTACGCAAGCGCTTGCAACTCTTCGGTGCGCCACGGCGCGATTGGAGCGATAACCGATACAACCTCGGAACCACGATCGAGGACGCTCCCCTGCAGAACCTATTGACGGCACTGGGCAGTTGGCGCTGCATTCTGCCGCGAATGGCGTTCAATACGATCGTCGGCACGTTCTTGCGGCACGGCGCGTCGCTGGTGATCGTTGGGACCGATCAAATCGGCGGCGAACGTTCCGACGTCACTCCCGTTCCGCCCACGGCATTCTAGCCAGACGTTTCTAAAGGACGCACGCTGCGTGCACTGGTAAGTGCGTTGGATGCGCGACGAAGAGAAGCAGGACATCGAGACACGCATTGCCGGCATGCGCGAAGCCGTCACCGGCGCCGACGCGACCGGGATGATCGCCGATGAAGAACTCATCACACAAGCGGAAACGGTGCTGCCCTTGGCGCGGCCGTCGCTGCCGCGTGAAGAGTTGCATGCTGCGCTACCCGCCGGACACGCCGCGCACCCAGCCATCGACCGCCTGCACGCCGAACTCCAAAGCCCACAGCCGAAGCACGCCGCGATAGAAGCGCACGTTAGCCAGTTGCGGGCAATTCCCGAGCTCGAAGCGATCGTCGGGAACTGGTGGGAGAGCCCGAGCACCCAGCGCTTCGTTTGGAACATCAGTCAGATCGGGCTGTAGCGCCGACCTCGCGCAGCTCGAACGGCAAGTCGGGATCGGCGTCCAGCGTTAGCGGGTCGGCACGAACGGCATCGCGCTGGTGGAACGCTGCCGCGGCGATCATGGCGGCGTTATCGGTGCAGTAGTTCGGCGGAGGAACGAACGCCGGCACCCCAGCGGCTGCGCTCCACGTTCGTACGGCCGCTCGTAGGGCGGAATTGGCCGCGACTCCGCCGGAAACGACGACGGCACGGTAGCCTGCGCGGCCGTACGCTTCGCGAAGGCGCGCCATCAAAACGTCAACGACGGCGGCCTGAAAGGAAGCGGCAACGTCTTGCGCGCGCGCCTGCCGTCCGGGCGGCGATTCAAGGAAGTAGCGCACCGAGGTCTTCAAACCTGAAAACGAAAGGTCGAGGGATCCGGACGCCGGACGATGGCGCGGGAATGCATACGCTGCCGGGTCGCCGTCGCGCGCAAGACGATCGAGCGCGGCACCGCCTGGATACTCTAGACCGAGCAGCCGAGCTGTCTTATCGTAGGCTTCCCCAGCGGCGTCGTCGTGCGTTCGTCCGATGACGCGCATCGCGGTCGGCGACGCGACGTGCACGAGTTGCGAATGGCCGCCCGAGACGAGCAGCGCCAAAAAAGGATAGGGCGGGGCTTCGTCGCGGCCGAGAAACGGCGCAAAAATGTGCCCGTGTAAGTGATTGACTGCATACAGCGGCTTGCCGGCCGCAAATGCGAGCGCTTTGGCCGCTGCCACGCCGACGACCAAACTGCCGATTAGCCCCGGCCCGCGCGTTACGGCGATGCCGTCAACGTTCGCGAGATCGTGAGCGGCGCGGCCAAGGGCATCCTCGATTGCGGCCGACAACAGCGCAACGTGGCGGCGGCCGGCGATCTCCGGAACGATGCCGCCGTACTTCGCGTGGAATGCGTCTTGGTTGGTTGAAACCGACGCTAAAACCACGCGGCCGTCGCGTACGACGGCGGTCGCCGTATCGTCGCACGAGGTCTCGATGCCCAACAGCAGCACTGTGCCGGATGCTTCGCTTCAATCGTGCCAGGAACCGCGTCAGGACCCCGAAAAGGTCGGATGATGCACGATGTAAATGAAACGATGCGGCTGCCGTCGCCGGCGCCGCGCCCGCAGTCCATTGCATTCGACGGCGAGAAACTCTGGATGGGGTCGATCGAAACGAGCCGGATTTACGCCATCGATCCGCACCATTGGACGGTCAGTGAAGAAAATAAAGCGCCCGGCAAACCTTGGGGAATAACCGTGGTCGGTGACGAGTTGCGCGTCATCTGCGGTGAAGGCGACGACGATTCGCGCGTGATTCGGCGCTTTGTCCCGGGCCACGGATTCAAAGGTTCCGATGCCATCGGATGCCCCGACGATACGGGTTCGCAACTCAGTTACGACGGCATTCGGCTGTACGTGAGCCAGTGGTACAACAAACGAATTCTCGGCATCGACGAACGTGGTGGCGTCGTCCGCACGATCGACGTGCCGCGCGGCATTTGCGGACAATGCTATTCGGAGGGCGTGTTTTACACGCTCAATACCGACGACGAAGATTCGGACGACTATTATCTGACGCGGATTAGCCTCAACGGAGGTGCACCCAAGTACGAAGATCTCGCGCGCGTGCCGTTTGCGGCGCGGGCGCTCGCATGCGACGGTACGCGCTTTTGGACCAACCATCGCGAGCACAACCAGATCGTCGCTTTCACGGTGTAACGTAACCGTGCTCCTGCGGCGATTGACGGCGGCCGGCGCAGCGCTGGTCCTGCTAGGCGCGGGATCGGAAAGTGTCCAAAACACGCTGCGCACGACCGCGGCGAGCTACTACGCAAAGGTTGCGGACGTTGCACGGGTCACCGGGCGCGACACTACGATGGATTACTATCAGCGCCTGCTCGACGATTTGGACCTCTTCAAAACGCCGATGCCCGACGACGTAGCGCCGAGCATGTGGCAGTACGCGATCGAAAACACTACGCGGCTCGACCTGAGCTTGGCCGATCAGTTGCTCGCGCAGTCGTATCAGCCGATAACCTCGATTCGCGGCCTGGGCGAAACGCTGATTCGCTCGTCCAAGGACGGCACGATGCAGCCGGTTGCCGTGTACGTTCCAACGACGTACGTTCCCGGCCGTAAGTCGCCGCTCGTCGTGTTTCTTCACGGTCATCCGCAATCGGAGACGTCGCTGATTGCGGCACAATACGTTGATGAGATGGCCGAACGGTCCGGAACGATTCTCGTCGCGCCGTATGGGCGCGGCTACTACGATTTTCAAGGATCGGAAAGCGACGTTTACGACGCGCTCGCGGCGGCAGAGCAAGCCTTCGCGATCGATCCGCGCAAACGCTACCTGGCCGGCTATTCAATGGGCGGTTTTTCGGTGTTCTTGGTAGCGCCGCTGCATCCAAACGATTGGTCGGCGGTAATGTCGATCGCGGGCGCTCTCCTCGGCTCGCGATCGCACGCGGTAACCGCGATGCTCTCTTCGACCCCGTTCTACATTCTCACGGGCGCGCGCGATGAAAGCATTCCAACCGAATACCCGACGACGACCGCGGTTTTTCTGCGTAACGCGGGCATTCCGGTGACCTTCTATTCGGATCCGAAAGCAACCCATCGCCTCTTTACGATGCGCACGATCCTCGCGCAAGCGTGGAGCGACATGGAGAACGGCATCGTGCGCACCCCGTGGACGCTCACTGCCAGCGGACCGCTTCTGACGGCGCCGCCGGCAACGTTTAAAACGTAGAAGAATCGATCTAGCCCGCACCGCCGAATCGTAGGGCCGTCTCGCGCACCAGATTTGCGAGCGCCTTCATCTGGCCGCTCAGTTCGGCTACGGAAATGCTTTCGTAAAGGACCCCGCGCAGCAACGCGCCCGTCGCAAACAAATTCGCTGCGGGATTTTCGTCGCTGCCGATCACGCGTCCGTGCGGCGTCGCTGCAATGCCAAGACCGGTCGGATGCGCCGCAACGAGCCCTTGACCGAGCAGCGACTGCATCAACGGATCCACAATGCGCGTCACGTCGTTTCGCGGACCCGTGCAGTTGATTATCCAATCGGAGTTTATCCACGTCACTTCGCCGGCGCGCTCCACTGCGACCGCGAAAAGGCTGTTTTCTTGCACGGCCACGCTCTGAATGCGGCCGGTAATCCGTCGCAACGTGTTGCCGCGTTCCATCGCACGCACTTTCTGGTACGCTTGCGGCGGCACGCGGCGCCGGCTCGTTTCCCAGTACGGACGTACGTGACGCAAGAAGCGTTGTTTTTCGCGCAGCGTCCAGCCTTGCCAGATGGCCTGCGACTGCGGGCGGAGGCCGTCGACGACGGCCCGCCAATCGCCACCACCGTTTTCCACGCGCGCGATAGCATCGCGCACCGAGCGGAACGTTGCGAGCACGCTGTGGCGTTCGATCGCGCTGTTCACGGGTTCGCCGTACTGCGCGTGCGGCTGCGGCAGCAGCCCGTGGCGCGAAACCGCCGTGACTCTTCCGCCGAAGCCACGGTGGTGTAACTCAACGAGCACGTCGATTGCGGTGAGCCCCGAGCCAATCAGCAAGACCTCGCCGAAGAGGTCCTCGTACGGAAACGCCCACGGATTCGGGAGATAGCGCGGCGAGCGCCGCGCGACGGCATCGACCATCTCTTCACTTGGCGGGAACAGACCCACGGCAAGCACGGCGCAGCGCGCGAGTAGCGGCGCGCCGGAATCGGACACTACGCGAAACCCGCCCGCTTCCGGTTCGAGCGCGACGACCGATTCAGGCCGGCATTGGATCGCCGCGGCATGCGATACCGCCCGCTCGAAGACGCTGCGAAGATAGATGGCGTACTCCCAACGCGCGACGTACGCATCGGCGTCGCCGGTTCCCAGCCACTCGACGAAATCTTGCGGCCGGTCGGGGAACGCGCTCATTTTCGCAGCGGCCAAATTCAACAGATGGCGTGGGCTCGGCGTGGAGTACGCCAGCCCACGCGCAAACGTGTCGCGCTCGAAAAGGACCGCGTGGATCGGCGGATCCGCCGCCAGGTGCGCGGCCAGCATCGTCCCGCAAAAGCCGGCGCCAATAATTGCGACGTCGCAATCAAACCTTCGCGCGTTCAAGAGTCGAGGGTGATGTAGGCGTAACCGTAGCGTTGTTGGAGAACGGCGATGGTGCCGACCATCGAAGGGACGAGCTTGGCCTGCGGGATCAGGTTTGCCAGCATCTCGCGAGCGATGTCGGTCGCGGTCATGCCCGGTGCGTAGCCCGCATCGCGAACGATGCGTGCCTGCTCTTGCAGTGCCGTCGCGCACGCTAAAAAGACGACGCCCCGTTCGGCCAACCGTGTGATGGATGTGTCCTGATACGCGCCCCGCTCGTCGTCGAGGTCCGTCGAGGTGAGCGCGGGATTGCGTTGCAAGTAAAGATTTGACGTAACGAGTTCGCCTTTGGCATCGCGCAGATTCATCGCCTCGCCGATCCGGTATTTCCGCCAAATACGATCGTTGTAATTGTATGCGTTGGACGGGCCGTGCGGCGCAAACACGAGGCGAAGGCGATCCGATGGGATTCCGAAACCGAACTGCAAGCCGTTGAGCGAATTCTTGAGATTGTTAAAGACCGGCGGCCGAAAAGCAAACGCTTCCCACACCTGGCGGATGTCGGCATCGGCTCCGGCGAGCTCCTCAAAGGCAGCCCAGTCGAAGTCTGCTTGCCGGGCAATCAGATGCTCGCTCATGTTGTGTGCGTTGAGCATGAACGGCACGTTTCGGGAATACTGAAGCGCTCTCCGGCTAGCGTCGTATTTGGCGCTATCGAAGGATATCGCGAGCAACGAGCGAGCACGCGGCCAGCATTAGCGCCAGCGCCACGAGCGAAACCAGGCGGCTCGGTTTGATGCGCAGCGAAAGTCGCGCGCCGATGGGGCCGCCGACGAGACCGCCGAGCACTAAGGGAAGCGCGTAATTGAGGCGCAAATCGTGCGCGAAGCCGTGCGTCAAGAGACCGACGGTTGCGACGAAGAGGATCGCGAACTGCGTGGTGGCCGTGACTTCGTGCGGCGACAAGTCCGTAAAGTAGAAGAGTGCCGAAACGAGCACGATGCCGCCGCCCGCGCCGAACATGCCCGAAAGAATGCCGACGGCGAACCCCGCAACCACCGTAAGCATCCGCTTGGCGTTACCTTGCAAGGCGCCCCGGCGCGGATGATGGAGCCGCATTTTTCCAAATGCAAGCATGTCTACGGCGACGGCGAGCGTCAAAATTGCGAGCAGCCAATCGAAGAGACGGGTGGACATCGTGCGGACGGTGAGCGCGCCGAGCACGCTTCCGGGAAGACCCCCGAGCGCAATCAGCAGCCCGGTTTCCAATGCAATCCGGCGCTGACGGAAGTATGCGATCGATGCCGTCGCGTTGTTGGTTACAACCAGTGCCAACGAACTTCCGGCGGTGATCGCCGGCGGCAATCCGAAGATCAAACGCAACAGGGGAACGAGGAGAAACCCGCCGCCGAGACCCACCAGCGTGCCGAAGATGCTGATGCTCAAGGCCAACGCAAACATCCAAAGATCGAAACTGAGTGGCTCGTTCACGTCTGGCGAGCCGGCTTACGACGGCGCCGCCGTGACGAAATCTTGATGGCGCTGCTCGGCGCGTACCAAATAGCCGATGGCGGTGAGCACGAACACGGCGGCGAGTGCGATGACCGTAATGATGGCCATAGCTTTGGCGTAGTTAGCGCCGCCGCCGGCCAGCGGAAACTTCAGTGCGAATGCGGCTTCGATCTGTGCTGCGCCGGCGCTGATCGCGTTGCCGAGTTGGTACGTGAAACCGGGAAACGTCCCGCGAACGTCGTGCGGCGATAGTTCGTTGAGATGCGCTGGAATTACACCCCACGCGCCTTGCACCATAAACTGAATGCCGAACGCACCCAGTCCCAGCAGTGCAACCGGCTGGCTGAACGCCCAGAGTGGCACGAGCGCCGCACCAAACACCGCGCACACGAGGACGCATGCGCGGCGGCCCCATCGTTGCGAGACCGCGCCGAACACGGTGCCGCCGGCAATCGCGCCAAACGCGGCGACGACCGACAGCGTAAAGACCATCTCGGTCGAAAATCCGCGCTGCTTCTGCAAGAAGGTCGCGTAGAGATCCTGCGTTCCGTGCGACATGAAATTGAGCGCCGACATGAACACGACGGCATAGATAACCAATGGCCAATGCCTCGCCAGCGCACGCAGTAAAAACATCGGCTGTGGAGCGATCCCGCGTCGGCGCTGAGCCAGCCACGCCGGCGACTCCGGTACGTATGCGCGGATGTAGAAGACGAGCAACGCGGGCAGCGTTCCGACGATGAAGAGAATCCGCCAGTTCCAATGCGCGAGTCCGAAGGCGTCGCTGAAGCGAAACACCACGAAGTAGGCGAGGGCGGCAAAAAGATACCCGACCATGTATCCTTCTTGGAGAATCCCGCTAAACAGGCCGCGCCGCCGAGCGGGCAACACTTCCATCGCCATCGCCGCACCGAGCCCCCATTCACCGCCCATGGCGACGCCGTAGAGCGCGCGCAGAATCAGAAAGACGGTGAAGTTCGGGGAAAACGCCGTAAGCAGTTCGACGATCGAGTAGAAGGCGATATCGATCATGAGCGGCGTGCGGCGGCCGTACCGGTCGGCGATCCAGCCGAAAAGCAAGGCGCCTAACGGCCGGCAGAGCAACGTGAGTGTAATCGCGCCGGTGACTTCGGCGATGCCGCGGTTGAAATCGGCCGCGATCCGCGTGACGACGAACGTCAGTAGGAAGAAATCGAACGCGTCGAGCGTCCAGCCGAGGAAACTGGCGACGAATGTTCGGCGTGCGGGCGCGCCGAGTTCGCTCCACGCGGTCATTCCGCGTTAGGTTATGGCTGCGTTTGTCGGCGCCCTTTTACAAGTTGGGCGCGTTTGGTTTGACCAGCGCCGGATACTGGGCGCGCAGATTGTGGAGTTTCGGAATGTCGTTCGTGACGATATACGGATCGTTGGGGTTGTGCACCGCGAAATCTTGATGGTACGACTCGGCCGGATAGAAACCGTGCAACGGCGCCACAACCGTTACGATCGGCGACGCGAAAACGCGATCGCGTTGCAGCCGTGCAATGGCGGCGAGTGCTTCCTGCTGCTGCTGCGCGGTGGTGAAGAAGATCTCCGATCGGTATTGGGTGCCGTCATCGGGGCCTTGCCGATTGAGTTCGGTTGGATCGTGTGCAACGCGGAAGTAGACGTCCAGCAGCTGTTTGAACGAAATAACCGATGGGTCGTACACGATTTCGACCGATTCCGCATGCCCGGTCTTGCCCGTGCTCACGATCTCATAGTGGGCGGTGCCGGCGGCGCCGCCGGCATAGCCCGCGACCGCCGAGCGAACGCCTTTGACGGATTCGAAGACCAACTCCATGCCCCAGAAGCAGCCGCCCGCCAATACGACGCGCTGCGTGGGAGCGCTCTCTGCCGATGATGCAATCGGAGCGCCGGCAACCAAGGCGGCAACGAGGACGCCGAACAGAACTTTCATATACCGTATAACGCTTGGCGGAGTCGAATGGATGACCTAAGCAGAACCGACTACTGTCGGAGGTGCGTATCGAGCCAATTCAGCCAGAACCGCGTGAGGTCTGCCGTCTGCACCGGGTTAGCCGGTCCATGCGTTGCCGCCGGAAACACGAGAAAGCGCACTGGAACGTGATTGTCAACCAGCGCGTGATACAGCGCGTACGAAAGTGGAATCGGCACGACGGAATCGAGCGTCGTCCCCCAAATCAACGTCGGCGTCGTAATGTTCTTATAGTACGTGATCGGCGATTGCTGAGCGTAAATCTGCGCGCCGTTGCCGACGTACGGCGACACTAACAGATAGTAGCGGTTCTGCACGTTGGAAATTGAGAGGTTGTATTCTTCGGTTTCGTCGTTGACTGCCGCACCGGAGACGGCGGCGCGCCACCGATGGAAATGGCCGATGAGCCACGTCGTGAGTAACCCACCGTAGGACCATCCCGACACTGCTTCGCGTTGCGCGTCGACGTATGGCGCCTTCTCGAGCGCGGCGAGACCGGCCATGATGTCGTCGGCGGGACCTTGGGCAGTATTGCCGACGATTGCCAGCATGTATGCGTTTCCGAGATTGTCGCTGCCGCGGTAGTTGGGCTGGAATACGATATAGCCGTGCGAAGCGATCGCTTGTGCGAGCGGCCATTGTTCCCACGCGAAGTCCGTCGCGCTCGACAATCCAGGACCGCCGTGTATGAGGAGCACGACGGGAAACTTTGCATCCGGATGCGCGGCACGCACGGCAGCGAAATCCGGCGGATACGTCACGACCCCGTCCTCGGCGAAGCCGTCGGGACCGCTCCAGTTGAAGTTCGTCATGCGTCCGATCGCGATGTCGGCGACGAAATCGTTGGCGTGCGTCAAGCGCCGCGGCACGCGCGATCCGGGTGGGAGATAGAAGAGTTCGCGAGCGTGGCGCGGATCGGTCGCGAGAAACGCTATGCCGCCGCGGGCATCGATCGTAGCCGCGATGCCCGCATCGAACGTGCTGCTCGAATACGGGTCGCAGACGACGTTGAGATCGCCGAAATCGATTGGCTGCAGCACGCCGGCGACGAGGTCGTTTTTCCAGACGCGCACGCGCGTTCCGTCGCTCGCGCACAGCAAAAGATGTCGGCCATCGGGGTACCATGCCGAACCGGCGATGTTCCGGTCGAGCGACGGGGCGAGAACCGAGTCGTGCGCGCCGTCAAACGCATGTAAGGCGTTTTCCGCAAGATAGTTGCTTTCGCGCGGGTACCAATAGACGAGTTGACGCTCGTGCGGCCCATATGAGGGGCTCAGTTCGAAACGATCGTGTCCCGTCGGAACGCGCGCGATGGCGCCACCCGCGGCGGCAACTTGCCAGAGCGTCGAGTTTTCGTTGTTGCCGCCAAAGGTGTCTTCGACGCGCGTGAACGTGATGTGCCGGCCGTCCGGCGTCCAGGCGATTTGCGGTGAGAAGATGCCGCCCGGATCGGTCGGTGCGACCGTCCAGGCGCCCTCGGTCAGCCGTCGTTCGCGGCCATCGCGCAGCGAAACCAGCCATAGGTGATCGGGCGGCGTCAACGCGGTCGCCGTGTAGTCGTTATTGCCCGCAAAAAAATAGTCGTGATGATGCGCGAGCGCGACGCGGTTGGCCGGAAGATCGGTCGCGACGTAGGCGATGCGCGAGCCATCGGGACTCCAAGCGATGTCGATCACGTCGGCCGGGGCATGCGACACCTGTTGCGTCGCTCCCGAAGCGCCGCGCACGAAGGCTTGCAGCACGCCGTTCGCGCGCGCCAGATATGCGAGCGTACTTCCGTCGGGCGACCAGCGCGGCACCGCAACGTCACGTCCGCCTACGAGTGTGCGCGTCGTCCCGCTTACGACGTTGATGAGTTCGAGGGTGTTGACGTCGGTTGCGTTGGCCATGTCTTGGCGCAGGGCGATCAGGGCGACGAAACGGCCATCGGGCGTTATCGCCGGCTCCTCGAGATTTACGAGCCGGGCCATGTCGGCGATCTGCAAAGTCCGCGCCGGCGCCGGCGCGGGCCACAGCGCTGCCACCACAAGCAGCGCGCCGATTGAAAAAAAGCGCATCCGCGGCTCTAGTTCGAATGGGGGAACCGTGCCCCTTCGCATTTCACCCTCTACCTGGGTAGCGGTAGCGAGCGTTGCATATGCGACGATCTTCGCGGTGCTTGGTGCCGATCGCTACGTGACGTTTCATTCCGGCGCTGATCTCGGACTCTTCACCCAAACGATTGCGAGCGCGTTTCATGGCTTCAGCAACACGGTAGAGGACGCGTCGCACTTCGCGTATCATTTTTCTCCGATTTTGTATTTGTGCGCGCCGCTGTTGTGGTTGACGCGCACCCCGTTGAGCCTCATCGTTCTTCAAGCGATTGCAACGGCGTTGATCGCGCCGGCAATCTACGCGACCGCGCGACGCCGTACGAGCGACGGCGGCGCGGCAGTCCTCGCCGGCATCGCGCTGCTGTATCCGCCGCTGCAAGGCGTCACGTTTACCGATTTCCACGAGATGGCATTCGTGCCGGCGACGGTTGCGTGGCTGCTCTGGGCTCTAGACGCGCGGCGGTTCGGCATCGCTACCGTGCTTCTCTTGATAGCGTTAGCAACGAAGGAAGATCAGGCGCCGATCATGGCCTTTCTCGGCGTGGCAGCATGCGTGTACTTTGCGCGACGACGCGAACGTCGCGGGGTGCTCTTCGGCGTTGCGGCGATTGGGCTTTCTGCGGTCGCGTTCGCCGGATACTTTTTCATCGTCCGACCGATGGCCGGCGCCGTGACAGCGTGGGTGCCTGAGCACTTCTACGCATGGGGTGCCTACGCGCCGCGATCGCTGCTTTCCGAAATCGGCGGTCGCGTGACATATTTGCTCGAGGCCTTCGTACCGCTGGCGTTCATTCCGTTACGCGCGCCCGTCGTCATGCTCGCGTTGCCGGGGTTTGCGGAAGTACTCGGCTCCCGCGAATCGCTCACCTACACGATGGGTCAACACTATGCGGCCGCTTGGATTCCGTTCGTGCTGGTTGCATTTGCGACGGCCGGCGCACGATTGTGGAACGACGGAGGCGCTCCGGGCCGGCGGTGGATCGGCGCTGGAGCGGCGCTGAGCGCGATTACGCTGATAGCGTTTAGTCCGCTGCATCTCGGCCATTTCTTGCGCCCACCCGATGCCGCCGATGCCGCAACCAATGCGCTCATCGCGCGCATTCCACCCGATGCGTCGGTTGGAACGTACGACGAAATCTACGCCCACCTCGGCTTGTTTCCGCGCGCGGCGATAGGAGTGCGCTTTCATCCGCAGTACGTGCTCTACGACCAGCGCTACAGTTCGACGACGTGGGACCAACGCATAGCGCCGAAAATTCGTCGCGGTCTTGCGGACGGAACGTATCGCGTCGTCGAGGGTCGCGACGGCGTCGTGCTCTTACGACGCACGACGGATGCATACTGAGGAGCAATGATGCACGTTCTGTTCGGTCTGTTATTCACGCTGCGACAAGTGCTGAGTTTCCCGCTGCCGGCGGCGCTGACGGCAAGCCCTGATGGTTCGACCATCGCGTATGTCCTGGTGGAACGAGGCATTCGCAGCCTCTGGTTCGCACGGGCTCCCGACTACGCGCCGCAAAGATTGTGGCAGTCGGCATCCGACGACGGCCAAGAACTTACCAACGTGCACGTTTCGAAAGGTGGTGCGTACGTCGTGTACGTGCGCGGCGGCGCGCACGACGCGAATTGGCCGAGCCGGCCATGGCCGAACCCCGATTCGGTACCCCAGACACCCGGAATGACCGTCGTATCGATCGCGACGCGCGCGCAAGCCGCACCCGTAACGCTGGGTGAAGGCGATGCGCCGGCAATCTCACCGGACGGAACGCGCGTCGCCTTCGTCCACGATGGCGACGATGCGGTGTGGAGCGCCCCGATCGACGGCAGCAAACCCGCGCAGCTGACGTTCTTCGACCGCGGCAAGGACAGCGATCTGCAATGGTCTCCCGACGGGACTGCGTTGGCGTTCACGTCGGATCGGGGCGATCATTCGTTCGCGGGCGTCTATCGTAACGACGCGACGCCGGTCGCCTATTTGGCGGCATCGACCGCGCACGACTTTTCACCGCAATGGTCGCCCGACGGCAGCAGCATCGCATTCGTTCGCATTCCCGGCAGCGGCGGCCCGCCGCAGCATCCTCTCAAACAGTATGCGACACCGTGGGAAATCGTCGTTGCCGATGCGCGTGCCGGTGCGTTCCATACCGCGTGGCGCAGCGGCCCCGGACTGCGCGACTCACTGCCGGGCATCAACGGTCCGCAGTTACGTTGGATCTCCGGCGACCGTCTCGCGTTCATCTCGGAGCACACCAACTGGCCGAACCTGTACGCGGTGGCTGCGCGCGGCGGCAACGCGATCCCGCTTGCAGCCGGACGATTCATGGTCGAAGACACCGCCGTGTCGCCGGATTTGAAAACGGTGTATTACACCGCGAACGCCGGCGGTGCCGGTGGTGACGACGATCGGCGGCACGTGTTTGCCGTGTCTGCCGACGGCGCAACGCGCCGCGACGTCACGCGCGGCGCCGGGAGTGAATGGTGGCCGGCGGCGATCGGCGACGGCGTGGCCTACGTTTGCGCCGGCCCGCGTGTGCCGATGTCGATTGCCGTCAACGGACGGTCGATCAACCCCGACCAAATCCCCTCCGATTTCCCGAGTGGCGCGCTCGTGGTGCCGCGTGAAGTATCGTTTAGGGCATCCGACGGAACGCTGGTGCACGGCCAGATTTTCGATAACGGCACCGGCACGCACAAACCCGCGGTCGTCTTCGTTCACGGTGGTCCCGAACGGCAAATGCTGCTGACGTGGCACTACATGGACTACTACGCCTATGCATATGGAACCAACCAGTACTTGGCGAGCCGCGGGTTCGTGGTGCTTTCAATCAACTATCGGCTGGGCATCGGTTACGGTCACGATTTCCAGTATCCGGACAACGCCGGGCCCGCCGGTGCGAGCGAATATCGCGACGTGCTTGCCGGAGCGGCGTTCCTTCGTCGCGACCCGCGGGTAAACGGGTCGCGCATCGGCATTTGGGGTGGCTCGTATGGCGGTTATCTCACCGCGATGGCGCTCGCGAAAAACTCGAACGTCTTCAAGGCCGGCGTCGATTTTCACGGCGTGCACGATTGGTCGATGTTCCCGGAATGGTTCGAGACGCCGGTCAAACGTTATCAAACCTACGATCAGAAGAAGTTTTTGCGGACGGCGTGGTACTCGTCACCCGACGCATACGTCGCGATGTGGCGCTCTCCGGTTCTACTGATTGCCGGCGACGACGATCGGAACGTTCCCTTCCATCAAACCGTCGACTTGGTCGAGCGGCTAAAACAAGCGCACGTGCCGTTCCAAGAGATCGTCTTCCCCAACGAGATTCACGGCTTTCTGCGCTGGCAGTCGTGGTACGACGCCGATCGGGCCACGGTAGACTTCCTAGAAAATCATCTACGGTGAGGGCGCCAGTGACCAGCCGCCGACGTTCCAGAAGGCTCCCGAGAGCGACGTCGTTTGACCGCGCAACCGATCGCTAAACGCGTTGATTTGCGTGCGGCGATAGATTAGCGCAATCGGTAACTCGCGGTAGAGCAATGCTTGGAGCGTTCGGTACGTTGCCGCACGCGCGGCGGAGTCGTAGGTGCTAAGACCGCGTGCGAGTAGCGCGTCGACTTGCGGATCGCAAATACGCGACTTGTTATAGCCGTGAGGGGGCACGTTGGTGCACGCGAACTGATCCGTAGTATCCGGATCGTCGCCGTTTTCAAAGGAATACAGCGCCATCTGGAACTTACCGCCGTAGACGGGGCCGTTTTGGTCGGCTGGCGCAACGAACTGCGTGATGTTGAACTGCTTGAGGGTGACGCGCACGCCGATCGCGCTTTCGTATTGCGCGACGTTGTCGGCGACGATCGCGTCGGCCGGTGTCGCGGCCTGAAGGATCAAGAGCAGATCCAGCGGGCGGCCGTTCTTGCTGCGAATGTTCCCAGGCCCGAGATGCCAGCCCGCGTTATCGAGCAGTTTGCGCGCGTCGCCCGGATCGAACGGAATGTCAGGGTAGGCGCGCGGGTCGTACGCCCACAGGAAGAGTCCGGCGCCGGCATGCCGGCTCGATAGCGCACCTCGGTACGCTTTTGCGATGAGGTTTGGGATGTCGATCGCTTCGGCCAGCGCGTGGCGGACACGCGGATCGGACGTCATCGGATCTTGTGTGTTGAAAATGATCGCGCCGACGGCGTTCTGCAGCGTGCTGGTCACACGGTAGTCTTTGAGCGCCTGCAGTTGCGGATAGATCGCGAAGTCCTGCGAATCGAAGAACCCGTCGACCTCGCGGGTTTGTAGCAAGTTCAGCGCCGTTTGGGAATTGGCGATGAAGCGAATCGTCATGCGTTTAATTGCGACCGGTCCGCGCCAGTAGTACGGGTTGGCGCTCAACTCGACGCGGTCGCTGCGCTGCCAGTTGTCCACCCGGTAGGGACCCGAGCCGAAGGGCGCCGCATTAAACGTCACCTGGTTAAAGTTTGGATAGCGCGCGAGTACGTGTTTGGGCAAAATCGGAAACCCTTGTGGCGCCTCGACGACGACGATCAGCGGCGGAAAGGCGCGTTTGAGATGTAAGACGAGGGTCGTCGGATTCGCTGCTTCCGCGCGCTCGACGTCGTCGTAGGCGAAGCGGCTCTGCACGTTATTGTTCGGGTTATTGATTGCCTCGATCGACCACGCACAATCGTCGGCGGTGAGTTCGGTACCGTCGGCAAAGCGCACGCCCCGGCGGATATGATAGACGATGGTCTTCCCGTCGGCACTGATGCCGCCGTTATGAAGGGTCGGGACCGCGATGGCCACATCCGGAACGAGCCGACCGCGGTCGTCGTATTTCACGAGGTAGGAGAAGACGAGCATCGACCATTGCGTTGACGACGTGCCGTTTTCTAGAGCAGGATTGAGCGACTGCGGCTCCCACTGCTGCGCGATCGAAAATCCGCGCTGCGACTGCGGAGCATGCGCGCAGGCTCCGAGCGCAACTGTCGATGCCGCCAAAACGGTCAGCCACAGGCTGGTCATCTTCTTAAGGGCGATCACGACGACGCTCATTCGTGCGACTCATCGCCGAGCCCGCCGCGCCATGGACCGGCACGAGGAAGGAAGCGGTCGCCATCGCGGACTACCCCAAGCATACGAGCCTGGGGCAAGCGTTCTCCAAGAAAGGGTTATACGCTATGAAGCATTCGGGATTCTGGGCGCTTGGGTGTGCGCTATTGCTGACCATTGGATTCATTGCGGCTCCGGCCGCTTCGACCGCGCAAACGTCGCCGGCGCCGACACCGGTTCCGATACCGAAGCCGGATTTCGCATCGATGAACTTCCTGCTGGGAACATGGACGTGCACGCAACCGTTGCGCGGGAAGACGCGCACGGAGACCGACGTGTATGCGGTGAGCAACGACGGCATGTGGATGGTCGACACCGCTACGTCGCCGCCGTTCGATCAATATCGCACGCTTCCGCAGAACTCGACGACGTCGATGACGTACGACCCGACAATCAAACAGTGGGTTCAGGTCTACATGGACAACTTTGGCGGGTACGCTACGGCCGCGTCGACCGGCTGGCAAGGCAATGCCGCAAATTGGTCCGCAAAGGGCCTCGACGGCACCGTCGTCGGTGACGTGATAACAAAGGTGAGCGACACCGAAACCAGCGACGCCAACACAACCACCGACCCGCAGGGGAAGGTCACGACGGTGACCATCACCTGCAAGAAGTCGAGCTAACGGCTAGAGCGTAAACGCGACGATTTGGCTGGCCTCGCGGTAGTTCGTCCACCAGGCGCTACCGTCGAAGGCCAGCCCGCGCGCATCGTCGTTGAGGCTGGCGACGGGCTGCGGTTGCGGTGCCTGCAATTGCACGTCGAACGTTGCGAGTTGCAAGTTTTCAAACTCTTCGTCCGCCGCGATCATATAAAATGCGCGATCTGGGCCGAACGCGACTCCCAAGCAACGCGTCGGCAGCGGAATTTCGCGTCTAATCGCGGCATTATCATCGATCGTGACGATGCGGCGCTTTCCGAGCTGGGTCATATACAACGTCGTACCGTCGGACGCTAGGTACGAACCGGTGAAGTCCGGACATGGCGTTTTGCTGCTTTCGTCAAATCCCGCGCCGGGTGTAAAACGATAGAGGAAACGATCCTCTTCCTCGCCGATCGCGATAACGGCCCGCAGATCGTCGCCCACCGCAGCGATTCCGTACGGGCGACCGGGAGCATCGACTTCGCCGGTTTTCGTCCACGACTTCGGATCGTACGAATAGATTTTGTTCGTATCCCAGGTTCCGATCCACAGCGTTCCGTTGTGGAAGCACACCGGCTGCGGCCGCCCGCCCGGTGATTCGTGTTGCTGAAGTATCTTTACGTCATTCATACCACGAAGGACCGGCGCGCCAAGTCAACGGTTGCACGAGCTCATCGGGAAGCCCGTTTTGCACGGTCGCCGTTATACGCTCGCCAAGGCTCGTCCTATCGGCTCGTTCGTTTGGTGGTCTTTGCCGCAGACTGGTTTAGAGCGACGGCTGCGCGTATGAGCGCCTTGAGCGCCGTCGCGTTAATCTTCTCGCCTTCGTGGAAGTCGATGGCACGCCTGATGTTGCCTTCGAGACTCGAATTGAATAGATGCTTTGGATCGTCGAGGGCCGCACCCTTCGCAAACGTCATCTTCACGACGTTTTTATAGGTTTCACCCGTGCAGATGATTCCGTCGTGGTACCACGTCGGAACGCCTCGCCATTTCCACTCTTCGACGACATCCGGATCCGCAGATTTTATCACCTTTCGAATCTGAGCGAGCGTCTTGCCGCGCCAGTCACTCAATTCTTCGATTCGTTCGTCGATCAACTCAGACGGCGTCTTTTGCTTTGCACTTTTTGCCATTACGGCGATCGCTTTCCGGCGGCGAGACGCGTACAGGCTTTTTCGATACGCGTTCTACGCGTGTCGCGTTCTTTGGCCGATTCGATCCAACTAATAACGTCGCGGCGCGCTGTTGGTGTGAGGGCGCTCCAATGCGCTTTCGCCTTCGGTATCGCAGCCAGAGCCCGGTGGAGATCGAGCGGCACGATTGCATAGCAGCACGGACGCCGCTTTCCGGTGGCCACCATATCGCAGGCTCGCTCGACGCGGCGTTTGCGCGTCTCCTCTTGCTTAGCCGACTCTATCCAACTAATGAAGTCTCGGCGAGCGATCGGCGTCAGGTCGCTCCATAGCGCCCTTGCCTCCGGCGCGGCCGAAAGTGCTTTGCGGAGATCGGCCGGCACTTTCGGCTCCGGCGCGTCTGAACCCAACTTCGCGTTCGTAGCGGTCACGGCTCATAATAGCACAAGCGGCAAGTCGGCTCGCGGAGTAAGCGAATGCTTTAGGCGCGAAGAGCAAGCATCGACAAGTATGCGAGCATACGTCCTCGAACGTTACGGCGGCCCGGATAGTGCGCGGCTTATGAACGTCCCGACGCCGACGACGGGGCCAACGGAAATACTCGTTGAGGTGCGCGCCGCCGGCCTCAATCCGATTGATTTCAAGGTTCGCGAAGGGAAGATGCGTGCGATCTCACGCGCGCGCCTTCCACTGGTGCTCGGAAACGAACTCGCCGGCGTAGTCGTGGGAATCGGAGGTCGGGCGAAACGCTTTCGCGTCGGCGATCGCGTCTTTGCGCGCGTTGCCAAGAATCGAGAAGGTGCGTTCGCGGAGCGGGCGTGTGTCGACGAAATGTATGCCGCGCCTATTCCTGCCGAGTTAGATTTTACTGCCGCCGCGGCCGTGCCGTTGGCCGGCCTAACCGCTTTGCAAGCCCTGCGAGACGAAATCGACGTCAGGACTGGACAAAGCGTATTTATCTCGGGCGGCGCCGGCGGCGTCGGAACCTTCGCAATTCAAATCGCGAAATGGTTGGGTGCACGCGTAACGACCACGGCTTCGCAGCGAGGTGACGCTCTCGTCCGCTCGCTCGGTGCCGATGACGTTATCGATTACGCATCGGCTAATATTTCTGGAGCTGGGCACGCTTTCGACGCGGGCTTGGATCTGATCGGCGGCGAGACGCTCGACCAGATGTTCGAAATCATGAAGCGCGGAGCGAAGGTCGTCTCAATCGCGGGAATCCCGGAGCCGCAAACTGCAATAAAGGATCTCGGCGGACGCCACGTTCTTGCCGCCGTGTTCTGGTTGCTAAGCGTCGGGATCAGGTTGCGAGCTCGACGCGCGGGCGTCAACTACCGGTTTATGTTCATGCATCCAAGCGGAGAGGAACTCGCTCAACTCGGCGATCTCGTCCGAGTGGGAAAGTTGAAGGTCGTCGTGGACAAGGTATTTCCGTTCGCACGAATCTCCGATGCTCTCGCTTACGTCGAGAGCGGACGTGCGAAAGGAAAAGTCGTCGTTACGATGGCTTAGCTACAGCCGCTCGTCGCTCCGCACGAATCGCACTTCTCGCACGCGCCGTTGCGCACCATCGTCAACTGGCCGCATTCGGAACACGCGTTGCCCGTATAACCTTTCGCTTTCGAGGCGTTGACGGCTTCGGTCCGTGACAGTGTCGCCGTTGCAGTCGCGCCGGCGCTTACGGATGACGCGGAACCCACGCCCACAACCGAGGGCGCCGGAGGCGCAGTTGCGACCGCCCTGGCGACGGGCTGCGACGGTGTTTGTCCGGGGTGCAGGTGCGTGCTGACCGGATGAAGGCGTTCGTCGACGCCGGCCGGTCTAACGTGCACGCCGCCCTCCTCTTCGGCGATGAACTCGTCGTGCGGTTCCGGACCCATGGCGTCCATCTGCATCGACGGCTGCACGTGCGCGAGATCGTAGCGCCCGAGATAGCTGACGGCGAGTTCGCGGAAGATATAGTCGAGAATCGACGTTGCCATCTTGATGTGATCGTGACCGCTGACCGGCCCGTTGGGCTCGAAGCGCGTGAACGTGAACGCTTCCACGAACTCCTCGAGCGGTACGCCGTGTTGTAAGCCCAACGAGATCGCGATAGCGAAGTTGTTCATCAGCGAGCGGAAGGCCGCGCCCTCCTTGTGCATGTCGATGAAGATCTCGCCGAGTTGACCGCCCTCATACTCGCCCGTTCGCAAGTAGACTTTGTGCCCGGCGATGACGGCTTTTTGCGTGTAGCCGCTGCGCCGTTCGGGCATTCGCCGGCGTTTGGCGATGTAGCGATAAACAATCTTCTCCGCAACTTGCATCGGTGTAGTAAACGCCACCTGCGCGGGCTGTGACTGTTCGCTGCTCGTGTCGCCGCCCAAATCGTAACTCGCTGCCAACGGTTGGGAGAGTTTCGATCCGTCGCGATAGAGCGCCACGGCTTTGATCATTCGCTCCCATGCATAGCGGTACGCTTCTTTGACGTCGGCGATCGTCGCCGATTGTGGAAAATTAATTGTTTTTGAAATCGCACCGCTCACAAACGGCTGCGCGGCCGCCATCATGTCGACGTGCGCCAACGGACGAATGAACCGCGAACCGAATCGCCCACACGGGGTCGCGCAATCGAACACCGCGAGATGCTCGTCTTTGAGATACGGCGCGCCCTCGACGGTCATGCGGCCGCAGATGTATGCCGACGCTTCCTCGATCTGTTGCGTCGAGAAGCCGAGCGCATCGCGCAACATCGAGAAGTTCCAGTCGTTTAGTTTTTCATCCGGTATACGCAGCGTTTCGCGACAGAATGCTTCGCCGAGCACAAACTTATTGAACGCGAACGGGAGTTCGAACGCACTCGGCAGTGCGGTTTCGACACGAGCAATGGCTTCGTCGTCAAATCCCTTCGCCTTCAGCGTCGCGCGATTGATGTGCGGCGCTTCCTCCAAAGTGCCGGTGCCCTTGGCATACGTTTCGATTGCCTGGATTTGCTCTTCTGAATATCCAAGGCGATGCAGAGCAGCCTCGACGGACTGGTTCACGATCTTGAAGTAACCGCCGCCGGCGAGTTTCTTGAATTTTACGAGCGCGAAATCGGGCTCGATCCCAGTCGTGTCGCAGTCCATTTCCAGGCCGATGGTTCCGGTTGGAGCAATCACGACCGTCTGTGCGTTACGGAAGCCTGCGACCTCGCCGATCGATAATGCGTCGTCCCACATCTTACGCGCCAACGCCCACGTCTCTTGCGTGAACAGCGTTGGCGCATGGGTGACGGGTTTAATCGTCAACTGTTCATATTCCGAATCCTGTGCATTATAGGCGGCACTCCGATGATTCCGAATTACGCGTAACATCGACTCGCGGTTTGCTTCGAAGCGCGCGAAAGATCCGAGTTTCTGCGCCATTTCCGCCGACGTCCTATACGCCGTTCCAGTCATCAGCGCAGAAATGGCAGCGCACCAGCCAAAGCCTTCCTCGGAGTCGTATGGAAGACCCATCCGCATCAGTAGCGTTCCGAGATTTGCGTAACCGAGACCCAGCGTCCGATACAAATGGTTCTTTTCGGCGATGCGTTTCGACGGCATCTGACCCATAGCGACCGAGATCTCAAGCGTCGTCGTCCATGTACGCGCCGCATCGGCGAAACGCTTTGCATCAAAATCGCCATCCGTATTGAGGAATTTCACGAGATTTAGACTGCTCAAATTGCAAGCTGTATCATCCACGAACACATATTCCGAACAATTATGTACTCGCAGCCCATTCGCAACAAAATGTTTCGTATCTGCTTCCGTTAGATCGTAAACCTCTTCCAAGCCAAGCGGCGTCAGTGATGCAAAAGCGTCATCAAGTGTGTCTGCATAACAGGAAATCGTTTCGTTAAGAGTGTGCAGCGCTACGCTCTTGGCGGATTCGGAATGGAAACCGATTTCACGCTCAAAACGAAGCCGCGAAGACCGCGAGATACGAAGCGAATGCATTTGCACGAGGGCACATTCTGATAGGCCACCATTCCCGTCGGGGCAACGGGAGGCTAGTGTGCTTCGGCGATTTGTGCAGATCTTCGATTTGATCCCGAACGACAGAAGAAGATGCTGCGTCTGCTGTAGTAACCGGAGCGAACAAGAATCGAGACTAACGTATTGCGACTTGGAGCCATAGTTCGCGACGGTTCCGTCCGCGGTAAACAGCCCACAAAGTACGGATGCCATCGACGCACGGTCGAGAGTGTAAATGGCGTCGGAAAATGCCTTGTTGATGCTACCGGCGTTTAGTACGGCGTAACGCTGGAAGACGTCGACAATTGCAGCGTTCCCGACTGAAATACGGGAGCCCGTTCCTTTTGCCGGCGTCGTGACCGTCGTGGCTCGCCGTCCGCGACCATCTGGGGCGTCTGCCTTTCGAGCATTAATGGCAGCGGCGATGTCTGCCAAAACCGGGGCTTCGCTTTCGGCCATCGTTAAGATAAGACCCGGCCTCTCCCCGTTGGTTATGCATCCGTCACCAACGGCGACACCGATACCCAGTGCAAGTCGTGGATCTAACGATTCTGAGCCGAAGGCTGACCCTGCTAGCTCTAGACGGTCGGTCGGCTTTAAATCGATAGCGCGAACGTCGCCACGGTTTGCCGTCAGAACTTTATGGTCGGCCGTCAGTTCTAGTTCGTAACCTGCCTTAGTACGAAGTTGAAATACAGGCTTCACACCCGTGGAGAAAATCCGACTGACAAAGTGTGGTTTGCCATCGCTCCCGATTACGAACGCCGCCTTGCCGACAAGATCACGAATCCTTTTGAGTCCATCTGCGGTCGCTACGAGAGTATCGCCCGTTACACACGGGTTAGTAGCATTAATGCGTTCGTCGGCGGCGCAGGTATGCCACTCTTGAATCGTGTCGTCGAATTGCAGACCGGGATCGGCGGATTGCCACGCAGCCAGACCGATTTGCTCCCACAGATCGCGTGCTTTGAGTTTCTTAGCGACGCCGCCATTGGTGCGCCATTTGAGTTCCCAATCGCCGTCGCGGTCGACGGTATTGAAGAACGCATTCGTGAGCCGCACGGAGTTGTTGGAGTTTTGTCCCGATACGGTGATATACGCCTCGGAGTCCCACGCGGTATCGTACTGCTCGACCTCTAACTGCGTGTAACCCTGACGCGCGTAATCGAGCGCAGACTGCGTAGCGCCCGACGGGATGCCGAGCGCGATCGCGTCGCGAATCGCGTGGCGTAGCGAGGCGTTGAGCGCCGGGTCGAGCCGGGCGTGTTCGGGAACGCGCGTATCGTGGGCAGCCGAAATAATGGCGTTGACGTGCTTTTCGAACATACGCGAACCAACCACCAAATCGGCGACCTTGCGTTCTTCGCGCACTTTCCAATTAACGAAATCCTCGATATCCGGATGATCGGCATCGAGCACGACCATCTTGGCGGCCCGGCGGGTGGTGCCGCCGGATTTGATCGCGCCGGCAGCGCGGTCGAACACTTTGAGGAAGGACATCAATCCGCTGGAGGTACCGCCGCCGGTGAGTTTTTCGCCCGCCGCGCGCAGTTTCGAGAAGTTTGCGCCGCTTCCGGAACCACCCTTAAAGATGCGCGCCTCGCGAATCACGCCGTCGAAGATACCGCCTTCGTTGACGAGATCGTCTTCGATGCCCAAGATGAAGCATGCACTGACCTGCGGATGCGTAAATGAATCCGCGGACGGCAGCGTTTCACCGCTAGCGGGATCGACGTAGTAGTGTCCCTGCGCCGGGCCGGAGATGCCGTACGCCCAATGCAAACCCGTATTGAAAAACTGCGGCGAATTCGGCGCACCGATTTGGCGCGCGAGCATCGAGCACATCTCGTCGTGATAGACGCGCGCGTCGTTTTCTGAATCGAAGTAGCCGTTCTTCCAGCCCCAATACGTCCAGCAACCGGCGAGACGCCCGAAGACTTGCCGTGCGTCGCGTTCGGGACCGAACTGATCGTCGCGCGGTACCGACGACAGCGCCTCATCGTCGGCGACGGAGCGGCGCAGCCACTCAGGAACCCCCTCCTCGTCGACTGGCTTAATCGCCTTCGGAATGCCCGCCTTGCGACAGTACTTTTGAGCGAGCACGTCTACCGCCACCTGACTCCAGCCCACCGGCACCATGACGTCCTGAGCCTCGAAGATGACCGAGCCGTCGGGATTGACGATCCGCGAGGTCCTCGGCTCGAAAACGATGCCTCCGAACGCATCTTCGGGGGTCGAGTACGTGCGTTGAAACTTCATTCTCGGGTGCTCCTGTGCCACATGTTGTGGGCTGCCTGGCGGACTCAAGATCTTCGCCGGAGTAGATGCGAACACCTGTTCGCATCTATGTGCTTACAAGGGTTCCGGGACACCTATTGTACCCAAACGGATTGATTGCCACAAGATATTGGGGTTGTCGCTCACAACTCCTTGTGCGGCTCTTGTGGATAAGCGGACAAATCGGCGGATGACCTGTGTCCCGAAGTGCTATCGGCGAAGCCGATGTGGAGAGGTCCGAGGATACCGAGGATAACCGGTGCAAGCCAGCGCGGATGTTCGGTCCGGACCGGTTCGCGCCACGGCTTCACGACGTGCCCCACGAGGAATTAGAGGCCGGCGGCATTCGGGGCCTCATTGTGGATCTCGATAATACGCTTTTGGGTTTCCGCGAGACCGAACTGGCCCGCGAGCATCTGGAATGGGTGGAACGGGCACACGACCGTGGATTCCGCATCGTGATGCTTTCGAACAACTTCAGCGCGCGCGTCACATCGATCGCCGCACAACTAAAAGTCGCTTGCATCCCCAACGCGCTCAAACCGCTTCCCTTTGGATTCTTGCGCGCGCTCGACTCGCTGGGTCTACGGCGGCGCGAAGTCGCCGTCGTCGGCGACCAACTGTTCACCGACGTGCTCGGTGGCAAACTCTGCGGCTTATATACGATCCTTACCGAACCGATCGAATCTAAGGATCTTGCACTGACGGGATTCTTCCGGTTTTTCGAGCGGCTCATGCTCCCCAATCGCAAGACGCCGTGAAGTTCGCATTAATCGGCGATCCCGTCGAGCACAGCCGCAGCCCGGAGTTACACCGCGTTTTGTTAGCCGAATCCGGGGTGGACGGCAGCTACGTCGCGATTCGCGTTCCGCGCGGCGAAGCGACCGCGGCGATTGCGAGATTGCGCGCCGACGGTTTCGTCGGTTGCAACGTCACGTATCCGCTCAAAGAAGAAGCGGTTGCAGCGTGCGACGATCTCACGGACGAAGCGGGCCGTGCTCGAGCCGTCAACACGATTTTTTTTGGCGCGAGAACGCGTGGCACGAACACCGACGGCATCGGTGCGCGCGTCGCGGTCGAGACGTTGCTCGAGGAACCGATTGCGCTGGCCCGCATTGGTGTGCTTGGAAACGGTGCGACCGCACGCGCAATATTAGCCGAGTTGCATGCCAACGACGTGTATGCGTTCGTATGGGGCCGTAATCGTCAACACGTGCGCGACGTTTGTGCGGAGTTCGAAGCAAAACCGTGGCCATCCAACAACGTTCCGGAGATCGTCGTGAGCACGCTGCCGCCCGACGCCGACTTGCCGCGGGAACTCATCGCATCGCTACGAACGCCCGACGTCGTCATTGACGCGAACTACGGCCCACGTGCAACGCTGGCACAACGTATCGGTCGCGAAGTCGTCGGCGGCGATGCGATGCTCGAAGCACAAGCGCGCGCGAGCCTCGATTTTTGGCTCGCACAAACGCTCATCTAAGCGCGCGACGTGAAGTAAACAACGTGCGGATGTACTCTCGCACGTTTGCGGGAATCTGATCGCGATCCCCTAAGGCCGGGCGCGGGCAGAGATTGAGCCTTTGTATTAGGCTATTGACACAAACGGATCATTTGTATTAGGATGCTGGTACAATGATGTTAGGACACGCATTCCACGACGAGTTGGCGCGCATCGTCACCGCGGGCGCACTCGTGCTGCTGGGGATTCTCGAGATCGCGACGCCGGGTTGCTTTGGCAGTATCGGCCAATACTTTCGCGGCGCTCGCGCCGGCCTCGAACCGGCGCAGCGTGCGCGGCTGACGCGCGTTCTCGACGCGCGCATTGACGCCGAGGGCACGGACTCATACACACGGTACGCCGGCGTCTTTACGCTCGCGATGGCGGGCGTCGCGCTGCTGTCGCTCCTATCCGGCGTTATCGCGTACGCCGCGAGTTGCGCCGCTCTTGCGATCGCAATGCTGCTCGCATATCTGCACTTTCGGCGTGCCTGCGAGCGGCGCATTGCGGCGCTCGCACCGCGCAATCCCTGGACGTCGCTCCCCCCGCTCGTTTTGGCGTGCGCGGGCATCTGCATCATCGCCGCGGCAGCGCTCGCCATTTACCCGCAGTACCGAATCGCCGGAGTCGCCGCCGTCCTTTCGGCACTTGGATTGTGCGCGATAGCATGGCGCGTTGCCGTCGCCCCTGCGATGCTATTCGGTGACGACACCCAGCTGGAATATCTCGTCGACGAGCACGTTCGCTTTTGCCGGGCGACCGGTTTGGTCGCGCTCGCGTGCGCACCGGCGCTGATGCTTGTAATGTTCGCTTGGGCGGAGTTACACGTCGTGCCGCCGCTGCTCGCGGTCGCCGTCTGGGCGGTGGTCGTGGCATTTCTGGTCGTCATGATCGTCAGCATCAATCCGATGCGCAAACGCATTATGCTCGCATGACGAATTCGTACCTCGTCGTTGACGAATCGCTCGAAACGCCGCCGTACCGGCAAATCGTCGAACAGATTCGTTCCGCCGTAGAGCGTGGAGAACTCCAGGCCGGAATGGCACTGCCGCCGGTTCGTCAACTCGCCGGCGACTTGCGCGTAGCACCGAATACCGTCGCGCGCGCCTACGTCGAACTCCAATCGGAAGGCTGGCTCGTCGCCGACGGGCGCCGCGGAACCCGCGTGGCCTCCGAAATTGCGCGACCCAACGAAAACGAACGCGCCCGCAGTCTCGGCGACACGATCGAACGATTCGTGGTCTCGCTGCAGCGTCGCGGATTCACGCGCGAGGAAATTACACGAGGGCTGAGCGACCGCCTCGCCGGCGGGACGTAGGGGCCTTCGGAGAGGGGAGATTCGAACTCCCGAGAGGTGCCACGCGTGCTTCGCACGCCTCGGCCCTACGCTAAGCCGCTCCGGGCTGCGTTGCACTTGCCCTTCGCTGATGAATCTCTCTAGGGCACATACATCGGAGAGGGGGAGATTCGAACTCCCGAGAGATTCATCACCTCTGCTCGCTTTCCAAGCGAGTGCATTCGACCACTCTGCCACCTCTCCGCGATTCGGCGCGGCTTTCGCGCGGGATGTTGCTCTTCCCGCCGTGATTTAGAGTTATGCGGGATTGGGCATAAATGACGAAACCAGCGCCGGCCGAAGAGGGGTTGTCAGTTTCTCGTCGGACACCGCCACAAAAAGAAAGGAACGATTTGTGAGCACGACCCAACCGTTTCTCAGCGACGTCCAGGAGCTGCGCCGGCGCGCCCGCGAGAATATCGAGCGCGGCGCGGTTACCGACAGTTACGAGCTCGATTCCAACGTCGTTTGCGACATTCTCAATCAAGCGCTGGCGACGGAAATCGTCTGCGTGCTACGCTACAAGCGGCACTACTTCATGGCGACAGGACTAAACAAAGATGCGGTCGCCGCCGAGTTCCTCGAGCACGCCAACGACGAGCAGGGTCACGCCGACCGGATTGCCGAGCGGATAACGCAACTGGGCGGTGCGCCCAATTTCAGTCCCGAAGGCTTGGCGGCACGCAGCCACAGCGAGTATCGCGAGGGCACCTCGCTCGTCGACATGATCAAAGAAGACCTCATCGCCGAGCGCGTGGCAATCGAATCCTACAACGAAATTGTTCGCTTTCTCGGCGAGAAAGATCCGACGTCGCGGCGGCTCATGGAAGCCATCTTGGCCGTAGAAGAAGAGCACGCCAACGATATGAGCGATCTGCTGCAAAAGGTGCAGTAAGTGGTGCGCGCCGTGAGGCGTTCCCACGATTTAATGCCACCTTAAGGGTACGGCTTGGAAAAAGAGCCCGGCTCTCAGACTCTTCTGGTAGAGTCATGTTTATGAGTCGGCGATACCGTTTTTCATTTTTTAGAATAGCTTCGGCATGCGCCGCGGCGGCCTTAGCGCTCGGGATGAGTTCGGCGATGGCCGGCGCACAAGAAGGCGCCGGTCACCTATCCGCGCCGGGGTCCGCCGCGCAAGAACTCAACGCATTCGCGCAAGCTCTCGCGGGCGTGACCAAATACAGTGCAACGATCACGATATTTGACCAAAAAGACTCCCAGACTCAGAACGTGACCTTTGATTACGCCTTCAGCCAGCCGTCAAACGTCACGGTGCACGTTGTCTCGGGACCGAACACCGGCATCACCCTCGACTGGAACGGCGGCTCGACCATCGTGGCGCACAAGGGCTCGGGGCTCGCCGCCTTATTCACCAAGACGCTATCGCTCCACGACCCGCTCATCACGACCCTCCAGGGAGAATCGATCGACCAGTTGAGTTTTGGCGCGATATTATCGCACGCGCAGCAAGAACTCGGAAGGCTCTCGTTCGCTCCAGGCGGCCCGATCAACACCCTGACGCTGGTTCCCACCGCATCGGAAGCCCACACCGGTCTGACACGCGAAGTCGTTGAGATGTCTGCCGCGACGCACTTGCCGGCGCGGGTACTTGGCTATAACGGCTCTACACTAGTGAGCAACATCGGATTCTCAAATATCAAACTACAGACCGAGAACAATTGACGGATATTGGGCTCGATCCGCGCGAGTCAACCTTGAGTCAAATGGAAAAGGTCGTTGCTCTCTTCGCCGGTGAGTTCGACATTGCGCGCAAGGACGAACTTCGCGCCGAGTTGGAGAAGCTGGTGTTGGTGCCCAATATCGTTCTCGACTTCACCGAGGTGACGTATATCGATTCTACGTGCATCGGCGAAGTAATTCGATTGCACAATTTGCGGGCCGAAAATCACTTCGAGCGCGAGACCGTTATCGTCAACAATGAAAACCTTATACGGATCTTCCAGCTGCTTGAGCTGAACAAACTATTTCACATCACCTCTCGCCTCGAGACCAATGGCTAAAGAGCCGAAGCGGCTTGCCTTCGCAGTTTCGCAACGATTTTGTTTCCGCCGGCAGCCGAACGCGAAACGCCGATATCGGTGGCGTATCGTGAAACGATAAACAGCCCTCGGCCGTTCTCGGAGCATCCGTCTGCTGGGAGCTTTGGCGCAAATTCAAAGCCGGGCCCATTGTCCGCGACGGTAAGCAGGATGCCCTGACCGACGCATTCCAGGGTCACTCGCACTGGACCCGGAGCGTGACAGACGACGTTAGTAACGAGTTCGGTGAAAACGATCGCGGCCGCATTCTCGTCGATGTTCCAACCGGCATGTTGGCGCACAGTTGCTAGAAAGCCGTTCTTGGCGCGCAACGCGCTGGATGCGTCCTCGGTTTCGTACCTCCAAATTTCTCCGAGGTTACACATAGTAATCACGTTCCACATCCTCCCGGCTACCAAACGGAATCACTCTAAATAGCTGGAAAATCCGCGAAATTCCGCGCTTACCTTAGCGTAACGCCGCTTACTGACCTTGGGCGAGCGAGTAGCCGCGCTCGCCGTTGAACGTGTAGAGCCCCTCGGTTTTGATGACGTCGAAGCCGGCGCGATCGGCGGCGTCGAGCAAGTGCACCACGTGCTGCGCAGTGAACAGTTCGCTTCCGTCGGTCTCGAAGCGGCACGACCAGTGGTCGCTCCAATACGTGTCGGGGTTGGGATCCGGCCACACTTTCGTGCCGCGATTGCTGATGATGGTCAGTTTTGTTCCCGGTACTTTAAGCAGTTGCATGGCGCCGGCGATGATATCGGGATTTCCATCGCGCCGATCGATAAAGATGTCGACCCCGACGCGCATCTTCATCGGCGGCTTGCCGGCCGGACGGATTGCCAAATTCATGTGAACGGCTTTGTTGTACTCGACCGCTTTGAGTTTTACGGGTTTTTCACCGATACGCTCGATCACGGCGTCCGCGAACTCATGCGTTCCGACTTTTTGCTTCGACACGCCGTCGCGATAGATGTCGTACGTATGGATGCCGTCCTCAATCGTGCGCAGCCACGCGTTGTGCGCTCTTTCCGCTACGTCGGGCTGACCGACGTGAAGCAGCATCAACAGCGCCCCGTGAAGCAGCCCCGACGGATTGGCAAGATTCTGGCCGGCCCGGCGCGGCGCCGAACCGTGAATCGCCTCGAACATCGAGCAGTAGTCGCCGATGTTGGCGGAGCCGGCTAAACCGACGGATCCCGTAATCTGCGCCGCTACGTCGGAAAGCACGTCGCCGTAGAGATTCGGCATCACGATCACGTCGAAGGCCTCCGGTGTGTCGGCCATCTTGGCGGCGCCGATGTCGACGATCCAGTGCTCGTGCTCGATTTCCGGATACTCTTGGGCAATTTCGCTAAACGTGCGATGAAACAAGCCGTCCGTGATCTTCATGATGTTGTCTTTGGTGAAACACGTGACTTTTTTTCGATTGTTCGCCCGCGCGTACTCGAACGCATAACGAACGATACGCTTGCTGCCCGGCCGTGAAATGAGTTTGAGGCACTGCGCGACCTGATTGGTTTGCCGGTGCTCGATCCCGCCGTAAACGTCTTCTTCGTTCTCGCGCACGATGACGATGTCCATGTTCGGATGCTTGGTCGCAACGTAGGGGTGAAGCGACGCGCATGGCCGGACGTTCGCGTACATCCCGAGCGTCTTACGTACGGTCACGTTGAGGCTCTTGAAGCCGCCGCCTTGCGGCGTCGTAATCGGCGCTTTGAGAAAGACCTTCGTGCGCCGCAGCGACTCCCACGACGAGGGCTCGATGCCGTTGCTCAAGCCCTTGTCGTAAATCGCTTCGCCGATCTCGATGCGCTCGAGATCGAGTTGAGCGCCGCTTTTGCCGATGATTCGCAGCGTAGCGTCCATGATTTCCGGGCCGATGCCGTCGCCGTAGGCGACCGTCACCGGCACCTTCGTCGCGGTTGCGATGGTGTTCAAATCTTTCTCCTCGGGTGTTGGGTCAGACGCGTGCTTCGCCCCTTCGACTGCGTGCCCTCCGCTCGGCGTAGACTAGCGGCTCCACTCCTGAGCGTTCCAGCCCTCGCTCGTGCCGTTTGGCGTGAAATTCTGCAAGTCGGTTGCGTGCGCGTAGCGAAGTGCTTGATAGTAGAGAAACGCGCCCGGCGCATCGCGCAGCAGCAGCGATTGTGTCGTTGCGTACGCGCGTTTGCGCACCGCCCGGTCAAAGGTCGAGAGCGCGAGTCGCTGCGCCGCCTCCATCTGCGCCGAGCAATACCGCGAGACGTTGTTCCCGGCCGGCGGAATGGCCCCGCACGTCCATTGAGACGAGTCGTCCGGATCCGATCCGGATATCCACGAGTACATCGCGAGATCGAACTTTCCGCCATTGATGATGCCGCCGTTCTGCGCGGCAGCATAGAGCGTGGCGTAATCAAAGCCTTTCAACTCAACCTCGACCCCGAGCGGCTTGTACATCTGCTGCACTTGCGCCGTAATCGTCCGCACGAGTTGACTTGCGATTCCGTAGACCAGCAGCAACGACAAGCGTTTTCCGTCGCGCACGCGCACGCCGTCGGGACCCGGATGCCAGCCGGCAGCATCGAGGAGCGCTTTCGCCCGCGAAAGGTCGTACGGAGTCGGCGCCAGCGACGGATCAAATGCCCAGTAAAACGGTGACAGATCTGCGACGGCCAGTTGCCCCGTTCCGTAGGTGTCGTCGTGCACGATGGCTGCGCGATTCATCCCCAACACTAATGCGCGGCGCACGCGAACGTCCTCGAGCGGGGCGCGCGCGGTGTTGAACAGGATCGCGGTATAGACGGGCGCCTCCACCAACTGACGTGCGAGCCCGGACGCCGCAGCGACGTCACGATAGACCGGCGCGGGAATTTCCACCGCGAGATCCACCTCATGCGACAGCAGTTGTGCCAGCACCGTATTGTCCTCGGGGATAATTTTCAGCGTCATCCGCTTCAGTCGCGGCACGCCGCGAAAATAGTACGGATTCGCCTTCAATTCGATGCGGTCGCTGCGCAGCCAGCGCACGAACTCGAAAGGTCCAGTGCCGACGGGCGCTGCGTTGAACGAAATCTGATTCAGGTTCTGATCGCTCGCCAACAGGTGCGCCGGCAGAATTCGGTACGGCGTATCGCTCTCGCCGAAGATCGAATCGATTGCCGGCGCAAACAGGCGCTTCATGTGGAATACGACCGTGTAGTCGTCGGGCGTATCGACCGACGTCACCTGATCGTATCCGCGCCGCGAAACGACGTTGTTGCGCGGATTCATGATCGCCTGCCAAGTAAACTTGACGTCTTTGCTGGTAAACGGAGCTCCGTCGTGCCACTTTACGCCGTGCCGCAGGTGATACGTGACCCTCAGGCCGTCTTTGCTGATGCCTCCGTTCTGCAGCGTCGGGACGACCGCGGCTAAATCGGCCACCTGATGGTGGTGCTGATCCTGTGTCACCAGCAGATCAAACATCAGCCCGTCCGTGAAACTCTCGATCGAGTTTTGCGCGAGGATCGGATTGAGTTCCATCGGGTTGATGTTGATCGCGATCCGGAGTTCGTCGCTCGGCGCGGCATTCTGCATGCCGCTGCGCGAACATGATGCCAAAATCGCAACGCAGGCGAGCAGCGCAACGGCGCCCCGTAACTTACGCAACGTTTGCAACGCAGCGGAATTTTGCGTACATGTACGGATAATCGTCGTAAAACCAGTTACGGAAGCTTCGCCGAATCAAATCTGCTGAGGTCACCGGCGAGGCGCCTTTCATAACGAAGTGCTTGCCGTCGAAGAAGTCGGCGGAGTACTGCGGATACGACGCCATCGGCTCGAAGCCGGGGAACGGCGCAAACGGCGTACCGGTCCACTCCCAGCCGTTGCCGATCAAATCG
>Ga0102924_1000348_pt1 | contig 57776 bp, 56 predicted proteins | sample PaiPotPPM11metaG_FD_80116 | JGI IMG/M metagenome (GOLD analysis project Ga0102924, IMG submission 80116) | Iron sulfur acid spring bacterial and archeal communities from Banff, Canada, to study Microbial Dark Matter (Phase II) - Paint Pots PPM... ... | reverse complement strand
GCACCAGCCACCCCGCCGCCCGCGCGTCCCCCGCTGCGCGGAGGTGATAGGCGACGGTATCGGGGTGCGTATCCGCTCTCTCCGCGAGCACTTCCCCGATCCGCCGGTGCAGCCGCTTGCGCCGGATCACCGGGATGCCCTCGTAGAGCGCCTGCCGGATCAACGCGTGCAGGAAGCGTGCCCCCTCGCCCTCGGCGGTCTCCTCCAGCACGCGCGCCCCGCTCGCCCGCTCGATCAGGTCGAGCAGCGCCTCCTCGTCGGCCTCCGCGACCGTCTGCCACAGGTCGAGCGGCACTTCCTGCCCGATCACCGCCGCCGCCGCCAGCAGCTGCCCCGCGTCCTCGCCCAGTCGGTCGAGGCGCGCGTCGATCACCTGCCGCAGCAGCGTCGGCACCCGCACCGCCGTCAGATCGCCGACCGCCCATCCGTCCGGTTCTTCGTGGAGCACCGACTCTTCCTCGAGCGCGCGCAGCAGTTCCAGCGTGAAGAACGCGTTGCCGCCCGCCCGCTCGTGCAGATAGGCGACGAGCCGCGTCGCGTCCGCCTCCGGCAGTCGGTAGCGGTCCGCCATGAGCGACGCGACGTCCGCGAGGGTGAGATGGCGCAGGTCGAGGCGCGTCGCGCCCGCCTCGCGCATCAGCAGCGGCAGGAGCGTGTAGAGCGGGTGGCGGCGGGTGACGCCCTCGGCGCGATAGGTGGCGACGAACAGGATCGGGAGGGAGGCGACCGAGCGGGCGAGGAAGCGCAGGCAATCGAGCGAGGCGGGGTCGGCCCACTGGAGGTCGTCTAGGACGAGGACGAGCGGCTGGCGGTCCGCCAGCGCCGCGAAGAAGGCGAGCGCCTCGCGGAAGAACTCGGCCTGGCTGGCGGCGGTGCTGGCGGCGGAGGGCTGAGGCGGGAGGCCGTGGTCAGGCGGGATACGGTCACGGATTTCCGTCCACGGCCCGTACGGCGGCGTCTCCGTCAGGTCGTAGCAATGCCCGACGAGCACGAGCGCTCCCTGCTCGGCTGCTTCGCGGCACAGCGCCTCGGCGAGCGCGGTCTTGCCGATGCCCGCCTCGCCGCCGATCAGCACGAGGCTGCCGCGACCGCCCAACGCGGCATCGAGTTGCCGCCGAAGGATCGCGAGTTCCCGGTCGCGCCCGACGAGGGACGCGGCATCACCAGACGAGGGCACCACTGTCATAGACCATCCCGGCGGCACCACAATAGGACGATGACACCCACAACTATATCCCGGATCATTGGCGCACACGCAGGCATCGGGGGGAGTCATCGACCTCGGTGCCCGGCAGTGTGACGATATAGGCGCAGTAGTTCGCCTCGGCCAGCGCCGAGAATCGATCCGAATCCGGCTGTCGCGCATCAGTCTCCATCGAGCGGCCTCCCATCAATGTGACCTGTGCGCGCGTCATGGCATCTCGAAATCCGCGAAGGGTTCAACCTGCTCGTTCGGCACGCTGAGCGAGTTATGGACGTGCACGATCTGCCAGTCATCGCCCACCCGGCGGAAGATGCACGTCATGCGCGTCTGCATGGTCCCGCTCGCGGTCTCAAACGTTGGCCGGTCGATCACCCAACCGATCGGCCCCTCGGCATAGGCGTACGGGTTGGTCGCCACGATACGCATCCCGGTCGTTGCGAAGGCGTGCGCCAGTTCGGTCCACGCCGCGCGCATGGCGCCGCCCCGGTACCACTCGGTGTCGTCGGTGCCGATCAGCGAGGCGCCATCCCCGGTGAAAGCGAACCGGTCGGTCCAGGCATCGCTGCCGCTGGAGACGTCCGCGAGGAAACGGACATATGCGTCGCGCACGTCGTCAGAGCGTTCCATCGTTCCCTCCACTGTCTCACCCTGTCTCTGCGCCTCGCGCAGCGCCGCCGGCGTCACCGCCGTCCCGATCCCCTCCCTCAGACGAATACCGGCGCACCGTTGACATACGGTTTGAGTGCGGCGTACACCGCGAAGTGCAGCGGCGTGGCGACGCCATACTCCTGCCCGAGTCGCACGATTGCCCCATTCAAGGCATCCGTCTCCAATCGTCGTCCTGCCTCGAGATCGTAGTATTGTGAGGAGCGCACCTGCGGTGGAAAGTGCTGCATCGCAGCGAAGGCGCGGTCAACAACGTCCTCCGTCAGTTGAACGCCGCTCGCGCGTGCCACCGCCGCGCCCTCGGCGACGAGGCCGCGCATGAGCGCACACGTCTCCTCGCACGCGAGGAGCGCGCCGCCCGGCAGCCGGGTGAGCGCGCACAGGGTGCCATGACTGGCAATGGCGACGAGCTTCTCCCACAACGCGATCCGAACGTCGGGGGGTAGCTGCACGTCGAAACCTGCGCCCGCAACGTCGCAGCGACCTGCTCGCCGTGCAGTGCCGGGCCCCCCGCCGGGTTGCCGAGGACGATTCTGCCCCCAGGGCCCCCGATCTTCTCAATGACCCCCGGTTCCTTGCGCGTCGCGGAGAAGTAGAGCGCGGCGGCGAGGACGTCCGGGATGCCGAGCGCCGTGCCCACCCGCTCTGCGGCATCGACCCCGTTCTGGATGGTGAGGATGGCGGTCTCCGAGCCGACCAGTGGCCGTATCTGCTCCGCAGCGGCGTCGAGGTCGTACGTCTTGACGCAGACGACGATCAGATCGACGGGACCGATGGTCGCGGGGTCATCGGTCGCGGCCGCCGGGCTCGTGACGGTGCCCACGGTATCGATCCGAATAGTGATGCCCCGCGCGCGAATCGCGGCCAGGCTCGCGCCACGCGCGACGAATGTGACCTCCTCGTTCGCGTGCGCCAGCATCCCACCGAGATAGAGGCCGATACCGCCGACACCAACGATCGCGATCCGCATAGCGATTTCCTCCCTCTCCGAGCGAACGACACGGCGTCACGCGCTACGGTACACCGAGACATCCTCGGTGCGCTACACATGCACCCCATCATCGCTCATCGCTTTCGGTAGCCGAGGATGAGGTATTCCGGGGCCGGTCGCCCCGCGTACGTCGGGTAGAGCGCGACGAACTCCGCCGTGAAGGGCGGGTACTCCTCCAGCAGCGGCGCGAAGCCCGCCCGCGTCGCGATGGCGTTGTATTCTTCCGCGCTCCGGATGAAGATCGGCACCGCAACGCCGTTGCTGAAGCGCAGCGTCTCGCCGCTGTGGTAGGCCGGGTTGTGCACGGCGAAGATCAGATGCCCGTGCGTGTCGAGTGCCGCGGCGAAGTCTGCAAATAGCCCCTCGATGTCCCTGACGAACTGCAGCGCCATGATGGACGTGATGAGCGCGAAGGGCGGCAACTCCCGCAGGAGCGCGGCATCCCCGACGCGGAAGTCCACCGCATCCCCGTACGCCCGCCTCGCCTTCGCGATCATGGCGGGAGAGGAGTCCACGCCAGTGACGTGGCAGCCGTACGAGCCCAGCTGATAGGCGAAGCTCCCCGCCCCGCAGCCGTAGTCGAGGACGCGCTTGTCGTCGAGCGTCGGCACATGGTCCGCGATGAAGCGGAAGAAGACGGGCCAGGCGATCAGGATGTTGTCCGCCGCCCCGGCGGGGATCTCGCCCTCGTCCTTGCTGGTGTCGAAGTAGTCGCTCAGGCCATCCCACGGGTTGTTGGGCGTGCGCGCGGTCTCGTCAACTAGCATACCAGCACCTCCTTTTCTCGCCATCATCCCCGCGACGGGACACGGTAGCTGCTCTGCGACGGGGGCGGCGCGGTTCGGTTCCACCACGCCTCGACCGCCGCCGGGTCCATCCGCGACAGGTCCGGCGTCTCCCAGATCAGCGCCTGCTCTAACTGCTTGCCCCAGGTGGTGAAGCGCCGTCCCGTCGCTGTCTGCGTCGTGTCCCACGCCGCCAGCGCCCCGTCAAGATCGTCCCCCGTCCCCAGCGCCGCCACCAGTTCGAGCGCGTTGGTCATGCCCCGGTACACTCCGCTCGCCGTCGGCGGCGGGGCCACCGCGCCCGCGTCGCCGATCAGACACAGCCGCCCGCGATGGTAGGCAGGCGGCTCGGCGATGGAGATCGGCTGGGCGAAGGTATCGCGCGTGGCGCGGACGATCTCCGCGTAATAGGGCGGCAGTTGCGCCGCGACCATCTCCGTGAGGCGGCGCTCCTCCTCCGGGCGCATGCTCCCCGGCGGCAGGGAATGGGCGTGCCGCTGCCCGGACCGATCCGTGAGGAAATCGGGCAGTTCTTCGGTCGGTACGGCGACGAACGCCACCCAGTTGACGGTGCGCCCGCCCGGCGCCACGGAGCCCGCCGGTCCGGGGACGAAGTAGACGACCAGATGCCCGGGCATCCCCCGGTAGACCACCTTGGTAAGCGCTCCCGCCAGCGGCGCTCTCTCTGAGAGGTCTCGCTCGTCGAGCAGTCCGCGCCACCCCACGTAGCCCCGGTAATGTACCTCCGTTTCCGGGAAGAGCAGGCGCCGCCCGAGCGACTGGAAACCGTCGGCGAAGATCACCAGATCGAATTCTCGCGTGCTCCCGTCATCGAAGTGTAGGACGGCTGTCTCCTCGGAGACCATGCGCGCGTCCTGCACCGTGCGCCCCTGGTGATAGATGGCATCGGGCACGCGGCGGCGCAGCGAGCGCCAGAGGTCGCCCCAGTGCATCGCCACCGCGTCCCGCGCGGGCGCCAGCACCACTATTCCGTAGCGGTCGTCCGCCGCGCCGGGGGCGACGAGGGGCGTCGCGGTTGGTAGCAGGTGGGGGAAGTCGGCGTCGAGGAGATCGCTCGCCACGAGCGACCGGAAGGTCGGCACCGGCATGGAAATCCCCGCGCCGCGCCCGACGAGCGCGCCGCGCGACCGCTCAAAGACCGCGACGTCGCAGCCCGCGCGCGACAGCGCGATGGCGGCGGCGCACCCGGCGATGGAGCCGCCGACGATGCCGACGCGGATGCGGCCCCCGGATAGCGCAGGATTAGCCATGGTGTTCCCTCCCGCGTTCGCCACCGCTCTCACTGCGGCGTGCCCGCCAGTTCGCGCTCGATGCCGGGCAGGTGATACCCGGCGTGACCGATCATCACCCGCTCGAGGAACTGCGCCAGCGTCATCTCCGGCAGCCACGCGTAGCGCACCGGTCGCTCCAGGTCCGCCTCGCTCAGCCCCTCAATCACCCGCGCGGTGCGCTCCCCTTCGTCGCGCAACCGCGTGATGGTTTCTTCCCGGTCGGGATGCGGCCAGGTCCTCCATCGTGTACACAGGCGGCTGCCCCGCCTCGCCGGAGGCGAACGCCAGCACCGCCCGCCGCTCCAGCCGGTAGCCGAAGGCGATGTGAGCGATTAGGTAGGCGACCGAGCGCCCCTCGTTGGGCACCATCCGCCGCCAGTCCGCCGCAGAGCAGCCCGCGGCGAAGCGGATCACCCCGTCGTTCATTTCCCGGAACCGCGCCGCTAACTCCCGCGCGCGGTCGTTCGCGCCATCCGATGCCCGTGTCGCCATCTGTCCTCTCCCTCGCCCTTCACCCGGCCCGGCCCGTCTCCGGCACCGTGCCGACCGTCAGGATGTTGCCCTCGCAGCCGTAGAAGTCCGGGTCGTCGAAGTACGCGTCGAGTGCCGCCGGGTCGCGCAAGCGTGCCCATGCCTCCTGGTCTTCTGCTGGCAGGTCCAGCGTGGACGCGCGGGATCCCATCCCGGTGAGGAGGTCGCGCCAGTACTGCCGTGCCGACCCGGCGAACGGTGCGGTGCGCTCGATCAGGGTACCGCGCCGCCAGATGTTCTCCAGCCCCGCCCGCCGCAGCCAACCGGGCAGCGCGACGGCACGCACGCAGCCCGCCGCCTGCACACTACCGGCGCGCGCCATCGCCTCGAACCAGCGGGCGGCGAGGCCCGGCGGGGCGGGGGCGACGCGCTGGAAGCCGGTGTCGGCCTCCTTGATCGCCACCAAACCGCCCGGCCGCACGACCCGGCGCAGTTCGGTCAGGGCGGTGGCGAGTTCGTCGTCGGTCAGGTACTGCGTGGTGTTGGCGAACCAGACCGCATCGAAGGTGTCATCGGGGTACGGCAGGTCGAGGACGGTCCCGGCGCGCGCCTCCACCGGACAGGGCAGCCCCCACTCGGCGATCCGCCGCTCCACCAGCGCCACGTTGTCGGGCGCGAGGTCGAGCGCGGCGAGCTGGCCACGCGGCCCGACGAGTTCGGCCAGCCACGGCAGGAAGGAGCCGGAGCCGCAGGCGGCGTCGAGCACCCGCCAGCCGGGCTGGATGCCGACGGCGCGGAGCTGGGCCTCATATTCCGGCCGTGCCGCCTCGAAATGCGCGTCGAGCCACGACCCTTCCGTGAACCCCTGCCCCGTGGAGGAGGCGTGCCTCGGTGCTTGGTCTGCCATCTCTCGCTCCCTTTCCGCTATCATGACGCCGCTGCGTCCCTTGCCACTCGCATGGCTTACCCTACTGCCGCTCGTCGCGCTCCACCGCGTAATGCTCCTGGGTCGGGGGCGCGGCGAAGACATCGGCGAAGAGGCCGAGGGTCTGCCGCATCCAGTCTGAGTTCAGCGTCCGGTCCGCGTCCTCTCGCGTCTCCCAGTAGGTGAGCGTCAGCATCTTGTTGCTGTCGCGGTTGATGCAGGTCTGGTAGCCTTGGTAACCCTGCTGCTGCGTCAGTTGCGGCATCACCTGCTCATCCCAGATCCGCAATACCTCGTCCACCCCACCGGGTTTCGCCTGTGCCATCGTGAGTCGCGCGTACATGGGGTACCTCCTTGATTGTCTCCCCCTCTTCCGCCATGGATGGAGGAGATGGAACGATTGGGGGGCGATTACACAGCACGTCTTCGCGAAATTCTATCCTCCTCGCCTGCGCTGCCTACGCCCGGCGCGCCCACGCCCCGTAGAAGAGTTGCGAGCGGGCCATGCTCCGGCTCGCCACCTGCTCGGCGTATAGCCGTTCACCGAGGGTGTCGATCCCCACCGCGTCCTCGCTCGCGAAGCCACCCTTGACCAGCAGCGGCAGGAGCGAGCGGATCGTCTCCTGCACCCAGATCGTCTGCTGCGCGAGGAAGGCGGGGCTGCCGCCCACGGACGCATCGACCAGCATCTCGGGCGCGGGCAGCCCCGCATCGAGGAAGATCCGGTGGAGATCGGTCCCGGCTGTGTAGCGGAGCGCCTGCGCGCACCAGCGGGCGACCTGCTCACTCAGCGGCGTTGTCGGGTACGCCGCGGACGGCACACCCTGGATGTCGAGTTCCACGAAGGCGACGATGCCGCCCGGGCGCAGGTGGGGCAGCAAGTGGCGCAGCGCCGCCGCCGGGTCGGGAAGGTGCCCGAGGACGAACCGTCCGACCACGGCATCGAAGTCATCGTCGAGCGCCACCTCCCGGATATCGCCCGCCACGAAGGCGACGTTCGCGCGTCCGGCCGCCCGGCGGCGCGCGGTCTCGACAAGGGCCGGGTGAATGTCCACCCCGACGACGCGGCCATGCAAGCCGACGAGTTCAGCGGCGAGTAGCGCGACGTCGCCCGCGCCGCTGCCGATGTCGAGGACCTTCATCCCCGGCCCGATCCCGGCGGCGGCGAACAGGCGCCGGGTGGCGGGCGCGAGGAACATCGCCTGCCGTTGCAACCGCTCCTCTTCGGCGTCGCTGCGCCCCATCGCGTAGCCGGTGTCACTGCTCGTTGATGCTCCCATTCATCTCCCCTCCCATATGCATCGTGGTGATGTTCCGATTTGTATGGCCGCGGCGCGAGGCAGGGATGGCGCGAGCGACCCATCCCCGTCCACGCACCGACGCATGCGCCTAGCCGCCGACCTTCTCCACGATCTTCGCGAACTTCCCCTACGCCGACGTGGACGGCGCAACGAGAGAACGGCCACGGGGTGGCGTCAATGACGCGGCGCGGGCGCTGCCCGGATGGCGGTCATCGCCGCCCTATCCGTCGCCGAGGCGTTGGGTATATGCGGTGGCGCTCCCCCCGCCCGTCTTTGGCGCGCTCGCCGGTGCCGCTGCCGCCGGCGCCGTCGCGTCCGGCGGGGTGGCGACGATGCGCGTCGCCTTCGATGTCCCCGTGCCCGTCGTCGTCACGTTGTCGTCGGGGTCGGTCAGCACCGTCGTGAATGGGCTGGTGTAGGTGTTCCCGTCGGGGGCGACGGTCACCCGCGCGTTCAACCGCGTGCTGCCGATGTACGCGCCGGTCGCCTTGTCCATCCGCCGATAGATCAGGCTGTAGACGACCGTGCCGTCGCCCGCGTCGTACCACGCGCCGATCCCCGCACTCTGCGGGAAGTTGCTCGCCGCGTGCATGACGATGCCGCCGGGCATGAAGGCGAGCAGGTTCGCCTGGACGTTTCCCCCCGTCGTGCTACCGGCGTGGGTCATCCACGCGCCGATGATCGGATTATCCGCGCTGCCTGCCGCGCCAACCTGCGGTGTCTGCTGCGCCAGCATCAATCCCGCCAGCGCCGCGCCGCTACCGACCGTTTGTAAGGCATTCCGTCGACTGATCGCGTTCGTGCGCACCGGTCCTGCCATCTGTGTACTCCCTTCGCTGCGTTGATCACTGTCGCCATTCCGTCCACATGCTGGGCACGACGATGTGGGTCACTCCACGCTATCCCGGTCCTCCTCCCTTCCTTAGCACCGCGCGCTCCGTGAGGTGGTGATGCGGACATCTGACGGGGCATAGGATCGTGCGGGCTACCGGTTGCGCACCGTCCAGACAAGCTCCCCGCCCGTTCGCTGCACCTCCTTGGTGTCCGGCGCGATGTGCTCCTGCAGCCACGGCATCGCGGCGGCGATCGCGGCCTCCCCCTGCTCCTTGCTGTCGAAGGTCAGGTAACTGGTGCAGGCGTCGTCCGCGGTCTGCCAGACGGTGTAGGAGTTGAACCCCGGCTGCTGCTTGAGGAGCGGCAGGTACCCGTCGCGCACCGCCGGGAGGATCGCCGCCACCGGGCGGCGGAAGGTGTAGTCATGCACACGCCCCCACCCCGGCTGGCGCGTCCCGGCCGACCAGTCGCTGAGGATCACTTCGCCGATCTTGTTCTCGGCGGAGACGAGGTCCGCGCCGAAGTTCTCCTTCATCCATCCCGTCAGCTGCTGCGCCGCCGCCTCGGACTGCGCGCGGGTCTCCCACGCGGTGAGCGAGGCGATGCTGTCCGCACCCGTGCGCACGACCGCGTACCGGAGGAAGCCGGGCTGCCGCTGCATCAGCGGTGGCAATTCCTGCCGCCCCTTCTCAATGAGCGGGTCGAGGGTGCCCGGTTTGACGGTGTAGAAGCCGCATCGAATGTAGTTCGCCATGATCGTTTCCCTCCCGTCGCCTCGCGGCGATCCATCAAAATCCCAATCCGTTCGGACCCTTGCGCTGGCCGGCGCCGCGCACCTCCTCTCTCGCGGTCCCCCGCATGCGCCGGTGCGAGAGCGTCACATCCCTGCACGTACCGTGACATCCCCGGTGGTGGTCTCCTCGAGCAAGACGAGCGCGGGGACTTGCCGCGCGACCCAGTCCGACGCCAGTTGGTTCGACTCCTCCGCCCCCGCCCGTTCCGCGAAGAGCGAGACGGTGACGAGCATCCCGTCGCCCGGATCGAGCACGTAATAGGCGTGGAAGTGGGGCCCCCTACTGACTAGGGGGACGAAATCCTGCTCGATGCGGCGGCTCGCCTCCGCCGCCGACCCCTGCACCCGATAGCGCCGTACGCTCATGTACAAGACATCGCTCCACTCCTTCACCCGGACGAGAGCCGCCCGGTCGGCCCGTGCCGCGCATTCGTATCGCTTCGTTCCTTCCCAGTATGCCAGGCCGGGCCAGCGCCGAACAGGAACAGTTCCCGCACACTGATCCGCACAGTTGCGCGTCTCCGCCGCAGCGGCGTGCTATGATTGCCGCCAGATGCCATTTCAATGCGGTCTACATCTCCGGCATCGCTGCTGATACTCCGGTGCGGGGTGGATGGGGGCGTAAAGATGCAGGATGTCGCGGGGTTCGGCCCGCTCCTCCGGCGATTCCGGCTCGAGGCGGGGCTGACGCAGGAGCAACTGGCGGAGCGGGCGCAACTGAGCGCGCGGGGGCTGGGATACCTGGAACAGGGGGCGCGCCGGCCCTACCCGGAGACGCTGCGCCGCCTCGCTGCTGCCCTCGCCCTCACGCCGAAGCAGCACGCCGCGTTCGTGGACGCGGCGGGGGGTGCTCCCGTGCGCGCGCCCCGCGCGCAGCCCCCGGAATACGCGGAAACCCCACCCGATGGCATCCTCCCCACCACTGCGACGTTGCCGCTGCCGCCCACGCCCCTCATCGGGCGGACGGCGGTGCTGGCGGCGGTCCTTGCGCTGCTCCACCGGCCGGAGGTCCGGCTGCTGACGCTCACCGGGACGGGCGGCGTGGGCAAGACGCGCCTCGCGCTGGAGATCGGCCAGCAGATGCGCGATGCCTATGCGGACGGCAGTACCTTCGTCGCGCTCGCGTCGCTCGGCGATCCGTCGTTCGTGCTGCCCGAGATCGCCCGCGCGCTCGGCATCCGGCACGACGATGCCCGCCCGGTCGCGACATGGCTGGCCGATGCGCTGCACGCGCGGGAACTGCTCCTGATCCTGGACAACTGCGAGCATCTGCCGGCAGCCATGCCGGAGATCGCCGCGCTGCTCGCCGCCTGCCCCGGCCTCACCGTCCTCGCGACGAGCCGGGCGGCGCTCCGCCTGCGCAGCGAATGGGTCTACCCCATCCCGCCGCTGGCATTCCCGGATATGGCGGCACATCCCACGCGCGAGGCGCTCGCCGCAGCCCCGGCGGTCGCCCTCTTTGTCGAGCGGGCAGAGGCGGTGCGCCCCGACTTCGCGCTCACCGATGCGAACGCGCCAACGGTGGCGGCGATCTGCGCCCGGCTGGACGGCCTGCCGCTGGCGATCGAGCTCGCGGCGGCGCGGATCGCGACGCTCCCGCCCCCGAGCCTGCTCGCCCGGCTCGATCGCCGCCTCAGTCTGCTCACGGGCGGGGCGCGGGATCTGCCGGACCGGCAGCGGACGCTGCGGGACACGATCGCCTGGAGCTACCAGTTGCTGAAGCCAGCGGAGCAGGCCCTCTTCGCGCGGTTGGCGGTCTTCGTCGGCGGCCGGACCCTGGACGCCATCGCGGCGGTCTGCGACGCACCGAACCGATGCTCGCCGGACGGGTCGGGTGGGGACGTGCTCGATGGGGTGGAGGCGCTGGTACGCCATAGTTTGCTGCAGATGGAGGAGGGGATCGCGGGAGAGCCTCGCTTCGTGCTCCTGGAGACGCTGCACGAATTCGCGCGCGAGCGGCTGGCGGAGCGCGGGGAGGCGGAGGTGATGCATCGGGCGCATGCCGCCTACTTCCTCGCGCTGGCCGAAGCGGCGGAACCCGAACTCACTGGGCCGCGGCAACGAACCTGGCTGGACCGGTTAGAAGCTGAGCACGACAACTTGCGGGCAGCGCTGCGGTGGGTGTTGGCGCGGCAGGAGACCGAGACAGCGCTCCGGCTGGGCGGCGCGCTCTGGCGGTTCTGGGACATGCGCGGCTATCTGACCGAGGGTCGCCGCTGGCTGGAGGCGGCGCTGGCGCAGGGCGACGGCGGGCCAGCAGCGGCGCGCGCGACCGTGCTGGCGGGTATCAGTGTCCTGATCAAGCAGCAGGGTGAGTACGGTGCCGCACGCCGCTTCGCCGAGCAAGGCGTCGCGCTCTGGCGGACGGTGGCCGATCCGCGCGGGCTCGCCTTCGGCTGCAACGCGCTGGGCGATGTGGCGCAAGCGCAGGGCGATGATGCGGCAGCACACGCTCACTTCGCGGAGAGCCTGGCATGCGCCCGGGCGGTTGGCGACCGACGTGGCATCGCGCGCGGGCTGAATAATCTCGCGGAGGTGACCCAGGACCAGGACGCGATGGCGGCGCGCGCACTCTTCGCGGAGAGTCTGACCCTCTTCCGCGAGCTCGGCGACCTGCCCGGCATCGCCTACACGCTCGGCAACCTCGGTGTGCTGACCCAGCGACACGGAGACAACGACGCGGCGACCATGTTCCATGAAGAAAGCCTGCACATCTCCCGCGAGGCGAACACTCGTCCCCACATCGCGGGCTCTCTCGCCCGTCTGGGCGAGGTCGCACAGGCGCAAGGGGATGATGTTCGGGCATGCGCGTGCTACACGGAGAGCCTGATGATCTGGCGCGAGACCGGCGACAATGCAAACGTCGCAAAGTGTCTGGAAGGCCTCGGTACGGTGGCCCGGGCACGGGGTGCGATGACCATCGCAGCGCATGTATGGGGCGCGGCAGGGGCGCTGCGCGAGCAGATCGGTGCGCCCCATGCTCCGGCGGATCGGATTCGCTATGACCGCGAATTAGCCACCGCGCGTCTGCAGTTCGATGCGTCTGCATGGGCTGCGGCATGGGCCGCTGGGCGGGCATTGCCGCTGGAGCAGGCGATCACCATCGCCATCGCGATCGCACTATGATGTTGGGCGCTGCAGAGACCGCAGTGACGTACCTCGGCGGTGCGGCACGCCGCGACACGGGACGCATTGAAAATCGCGAGCGCTCGCCAGCGGAAGCGCGGGGCGAGCGCGAGCCTCACGGTGCTGGGCAGCTTGACGAGCACGAGGCTACCATGCCCGGCGAGCGCGCCGCCCAGCCGGTCGCACAGGAGAGCGCGTTCCCGGTCGTGCCCGATGAGGAGTGGCGCGCCAGCGGCGGCGAGCGAACGGTTGCGGGCGTTGGTCATTACGCCATCTCCCTGCCTGCATGGTCGAGCATCGAGACGCAGCGAACGTGCAGCGCGACGCTGATGGGAGAGATCGCGGAAAAGGCAACGACGGCTGCCACTGACTATAACGCAGATGGTGGCAGGACGTGACGGGGCATCCGGACGAACCGTTCGCACACTGAGACAGGGCATGGTTTACACATGTCTGTCACATCTATGGCCGAGCCCGTCGCTCGCCTGCGTCACATGACGCTGCACGTCTGTCGGCAATCGCCCAGGTGGGCAGGTCTCGTGCCATATGCTCGACGCGCCGCGCACCCCGTCATACGCTCCCCATCGCGGCATTTCGCGTCATTTTGTCCCGACGCCGATGTGTGCTTCGCCTTCCAGGGGCACCGGCCCCGCCCCAAACTGCGCACGCACGCCCTCGATGAACAGCTGGCTGAGCGCGGCGTGCTGATCCGCAGGGATTCGTGCCATGGCTGAGGGATTCGCGCGCATCGCTTCCCATACCACCTCGGCGCTTGGCACTTCCCTCCGGTGGAGGACAGTCTGTATCTCCACCCGCGCGAAGCCCGCCGCACGCATCTCTCCCGCGAAGGCTTCTGGGTCCTGGAGGCTCATTACTGCCCGGGGCGCTGCCGGGGTAGGCGGCGCGGGCAGGGCGCGACGTACCGCCTGCGCGAAGATCGGGCCGATGTTCAACGCCTTGGCGCTCCATGCCGCGACTGCCGCCTTCCCTCCCGGTCGGACAACACGATGGAGTTCGCGGAACCCGGCGGCCCGATCCGGGAAGAAGATCAGGCCGAAGATCGAGAAGGCTGCATCGAAGGAGTCGTCGGGCAGCGTCAGCGCCTGGCCGTCCATTACCTCGGCGGTGAGATTCGCCATCCCCGCCTCGCCCGCCCGCTGGCGCAGGCGCGCGATCATGGCGGGGGCGAAATCAGTGGCAACGACCCCGGCCCCCTGTCGCGCGGCGAGCAGGGCGAGCGTGCCGGGGCCTGCGGCGACATCAAGGACCCGCTGGCCGGGCTGCACACCGACGAGGCGCAGCGCATCCTCGGCGAACCGGGCGAAGAACGGCGTCAGGAATCGGTCATAGTCCTCGACGGTGGCGTCCCACCCCTGCGGCGTCTGATCGATGCTCGGTGCGGTCATGCGTCTCCTCCCCGCGTTCGTCGCCTCGCGCCCATGCCAATCATGGGAAGAAGGCGACATGCGGGAACGAGAGCGGTGAGGCACGATCGGCAAGGACAAACGAAAGACGTGCGGCCATCGCCCTGGTTCAAAGTACCATGTTCCTTATAAAGAAACGTCCGTTTCTTATTATGCATGATATGCCCATCCGCGCACGTTGTCAAGCGCTGCCTGCGATGGAGACAACGGTGGAGCAGGATCGCCTGCGTGGTTACTCCGTCAAGAGAGGTTATGATTCTTTGAGGGAAATTTCGGTGCAAATGTAGTATACGTTCGGGCAGTGATGCCACACTATGCGAATGCTGCCCGGTTGTGCGTGGAAGAGAGTTGTCCGACCAAGAAGGAGCGATCATGGAACCGTCAGCCGTGAAGGAACCCGCGCGGCGCGAGACGCGCGATCCGGTCGCCCGAGCGTTTGCGGTCCTGCTCTGGATGGTTGATGCACCGGGAATGTCGTGGGGCCTGCGGGAGATCGCCACGGGGGTAGCCATGCATCCAAGCACCCTCTATCGCGTTCTCTCGCATCTCCAGGCGGGCGGACTGATCCAGCAAGATTCAGAGACGGGCCGTTACAGCCTGGGGCTTGGGTTCCTCCGTCTGGCTTGGAAAGCGGCGGACCATCACTCCGTACGAGAAGTAGCCCTCCCAGGGCTGAAGGGACTCGTGGATGCGACCGGGGAAACCGCCTTGCTCGCGCTGTACGACCCGTCACGCCAGGAGATGATGCTCGCGGCAACGGTGGACTCGCCGCACCCCATCCGGCAAATCCGCCAGATTGCCGAATGGCTCCCCGTCACGGCGGGCGCGACCGGCCTCGCCATCCTCGCATTCCTCCCCGAAGCCGAGCAGCGGACAATCCTCGCCCGGCCGCTCCCGGCGCTCACTCCGCAAACGACGACCAATCGGGCGATGCTGGAGCAGGCGCTCGCGCGGGTGCGCGCGCAGGAATATGCGCTCACGCGCGGCGAACGAACGCCCGGAGCGGTGGGGATTGGCGCTCCGATCTTTGGTCCCGCTGGCCGTGTTATCGGCTCAGTAGGGATCACGCTGCCTGAGCAACGATTCCAGCCGGCGAGTGCATCGCAACAGGCCGAATGCGTCATCGGCGCCGCACGCACGATCGCCGAGCAACTCGGCGGTTCCGCACACCGAACGACGCGCTGAACCGGGGCTACTTCGATAACGACGCGCTGGAACGGCACTCCTCTTCCGGGCTCCCGCTGGGCAGTATGGGAAAGGAGGTGGGGGTGAGGGCTTTCACCGCGTCCAGCACATCGTGCGGGTGCGTGAGCGGGTTGACGCGATCCCAGACACGCACGATGCGGCCATCCTGCTCGATCAGGAAGGTGACGCGCTTGGCGACAATCCCCTGCACGAGCCGATTCGCCGCGCCGAAGGCATTCGCCACCGCGCCATCCGAGTCCGTCGCCAGCGAGAAACGCAACCCCTCCTGCCGCGCAAATCGCGCGTGCGAGGTCGCGTCGTCCGTGCTGACGCCGATCACTTCGGTTCCCGCTGCCGCAAACTCCGCGATCAAGGCATTAAACCCCCGCGCCTCCATGATGCAACTGGGGCTGCTGTCCTTCGGATAGAAGTAGAGGACGACCCGTTTTTCGCCAACGAAATCGCGCAACCGTACCTGCTCGTTCTCGATCGTCACCGTCACATCCGGTACCAAATCACCCGCTTGCAATCGCTCGCCTTTCCACGCGCTCCGTGCCCCGTCCATTCCCGACACCATAGTAAAAGAGCGATGCGCAATGAGCAATGCGGGGAATGCCGAACCCTCCGGAATCGTTATGCTCGATACGCGAATGCGGACGCGTTGTTGTGTTTGTTACGCAACTTCTGCGACAATGCGTGCCGCGAAGGCGTGGAGGGACGATCCTGATGGCGCAAGTGACGGTACAGGGCACGGCGACCGTGCTCAATCTGATTGGGAACACACCGCTGATCCGGCTGACGCACGTCACGGCGCACCTGCCTGAGAGGGTTATTGTCGCGGCGAAGGCGGAGATGCAGAATCCTGGCGGAAGTGTGAAAGATCGCCCCGCCCTCGCGATGATCCGGGATGGTATTGCACGCGGCCTGCTCACGCCGGACAAAACGATCCTCGACGCGACGAGCGGCAACACCGGCATTGCCTACGCGATGATCGCGGCGACGCTCGGGTATCGGGTCGAACTCTGCATGCCCGCAAACGCCAGTGAGGAGCGCAAGCGCATGCTCGCGGCGTACGGCGCGGCACTCGTTGAGACCGACCCGGCGGAGGGGTTCGACGGCGCGATCCACGAGGTGCAACGCCGCCACACCGCCGACCCGGAGCGTTATTTCTACCCTGACCAGTTCAACAATGACGCCAACTGGCGCGCCCATTACGAGACGACCGGCCCGGAAATCTGGGGGCAGACGGGCGGCGCGGTAACCCATTTCGTCGCGATCATGGGCACAAGTGGCACCTTCACTGGCACGGGTCGCCGCCTGCGCGAATACAACTCGCAGGTGCGGCTCATCGCGGTGCAGCCGGACAGCCCGGTGCATGCGATCGAGGGAACGAAGCACTACGCTTCGGCCATCGTTCCCGGCATCTACGATCCTTCGCTCGCGGACACCATCACGGAAGTGAGCACCGAGGATGCCTATGCGATGGTCAAGCGGCTGGCGCGCGAGGAGGGCTTGCTCGTCGGTGTCTCCGCCGCCGCGAATACCGTCGCCGCCCTCCGCGTCGCGGCAACGCTGGACGCGGGCACCGTCGTCACCATCTTCTGCGACGGCGCGGCCAAGTACCTCTCTCTCCCCTTCTGGGACGAGGGAAACGACGTTTGAAATCGGGGGTGGCATGAGCGTGATGTGGACGAATGCGCTCAGGGCGACGGTGTGCCGGCACAGCGAGCGGGGGTACCCGGATGAGGTATGCGGGCTGCTGATCGGCGTAATGCAGGGCGATGAGAAGATCGTGCGGGAGGTCATGCCGGTCGAGAATGCGTGGGAGCAGGTGGACGAGCGGCGGCGGCGCTTCCAGATTGGGCCGGAGGTGATCGCGCGCGAGGAGCGGCGGGCGCGGGAAGCGGGCATGGTGTTGATTGGCTTCTATCATTCACACCCGGACAGCGAGCCACGCCCCTCCGAGACGGATCGCGACTTCGCCTGGCCGACCTATTCCTACATTATCCAGGGCGTTTACAAGGGCATCGCCCTCGATCTCAAATCCTGGGTGCTCAAAGACGACCGCTCCGGCTACAATGAAGAACGAATCATCGAGCGTGGGTAAGAGGAGGCATGATATGGCGGAGAATGTGACGATCTTGATCCCGACGGCGCTGCGGCAATTCGCCGGGGGCAAGGAGCAGGTGCAACTGGCAGGCGGCACGGTTGGCGAGGTGCTCGGACAACTGACCGGGAAGTATGCGGACCTTAAGAAGCACCTCTACAACGACAGCGGTCAACTGCGGAGTTTCGTCAATATCTACCTGAACGACGAGGACATCCGCTACTTGCGGAAGGACGCGACGCCCGTCGCGTCCGGCGATACCGTGACGATCGTGCCCTCCATCGCGGGCGGCGCGGCAACGATGGAAGACGTGGAACTGTCGGCGGATGAGATCGGCCGCTATAGCCGCCACCTCATCATGCCGGAAGTGACGCTGGCGGGGCAGAAGAAATTAAAGCAGGCGCGCGTCCTGCTCGTCGGGGCGGGCGGCCTCGGCGCGCCCCTCGGCCTGTACCTGACGGCGGCGGGCGTCGGCCACATCGGCATCGTGGACGCCGACGTAGTGGATTCCTCGAATCTCCAGCGGCAGGTGACCTACACGACTGAGGACATCGGCACGTCGAAACTCGAAGCGGCGAAGCGGCGACTGATCGCCCTCAACCCGTACACCGACATTACAACCTTCGAGACGCGCCTTTCCAGCGAGAACGCGCTCGACATCTTCAAGGACTACGACATCATCGTGGACGGCACGGACAACTTCCCGACGCGCTACCTCGTCAACGACGCCTGCGTGCTCCTGGGCAAGCCGAATGTCTACGGCTCGATCTTCCGCTTCGAGGGGCAAGTCTCGATCTTCTACGCGAAAGAAGGGCCGTGCTATCGCTGCCTCTACCCGGAACCGCCACCGCCCGGCCTCGTCCCCTCCTGCGCGGAGGGCGGCGTGCTCGGCGTCCTGCCGGGCATCGTTGGGGCGCTCCAAGCGGCGGAGACGCTGAAACTGATCCTCGGCATCGGCGACCCGCTCGTTGGCCGCTTGCTCCGCTTCGACGCGCTGAAGATGCAGTTCCGCGAGTACAAACTGCGCAAGGACCCGACCTGCCCGATCTGCGGCGAGCACACGACGATCCACCACCTGATTGACTACGACGAGTTTTGCGGCATCACGCCGGGACCGGAAGTCAATCTGGAAGCGCAGTGGGAGATCGCCCCACGCGAGTTGAAGCAACGGCTCGACACGGGCGAGCATATCGTCATCGTGGATGTGCGCGAGCCGCACGAGTGGGCGCTCGGCACGATCAAGGAGCCGGATGTCCGCTTCATCCCGCTCGGCGATGTCCCGGCGCGGATGCACGAACTCGACTCGGCGGATGAGATCGTCCTGCAGTGTCGCTCCGGCGTTCGCTCCGCGAAGGCGCTCGGCATCCTCAAGGACGCGGGCTTCCGTAAGTTGAAGAACCTCACCGGCGGCATCCTCGCCTGGTCCGACGACGTGGATCCCTCCCTGCCGAAGTATTAGCAGGCAGCGACCAGCAGACAGCGGAAAACAGAAATCGGGTAGGCGTTCTGCCTGCCCGATTTCTTTTGTCTGCAATTACCACAGGAATGTTGAATAAATTCATCTCTCTATTGACAAAATCAATCTTCCACGATACGCTGTTTATCAGGAACGTGGGATTCGCAATGGAGTGGTGATGAACAGCGCGAGCACGATGACGAAAACAGACAGGCCGATTCTTGGGTTATTGACAGCGAATACGATCTCACAAATCGGCAGTATGCTGACGATCGTTGCCCTACCGTGGTTCGTCCTCCAAACGACGGGAAGCGCGGCGAAGACGGGGCTGACGGGTGTTTTCGAGGCGTTGCCCTTCATCATCGCCGGTCTCTTCGGCGGCGCGCTCGTGGACCGGCTCGGCTTCAAACGGACGAGCATCCTCGCGGACATCACGAGCGGCCTGACGGTCGCGCTGGTGCCGCTCCTCTATCACACCGTCGGGCTGGCCTTCTGGCAGTTACTCGCCCTCGCCTTTCTCGGCAATCTCTTCAACACGCCGGGGAACACCGCGCGGCAGAGCCTCGTGCCGGAACTCGCGGCGATGGCGGGGATGCGCCTCGAACGGGCCAATAGTTTCGTCCAGACGGTGCCGCGCATCGCGACGCTGCTCGGCCCGCCCCTCGCGGGCGTGCTGATCGCCGTGATCGGCGCGAGCAATGTCCTCTGGCTCGACGCGACGACCTTCGCGGTTTCCGCCGCGCTGGTCGGCGCGCTCATCCCGGCGCTCACGACGACCGACATGGAAGGAGCACCATCGAGCCGGTATTTCGCCGATCTGAGGGAAGGGTTGCGATTCATCTGGGAAGAGCCGCTCATCCGCGCGATGTCTCTCCTCTTCGCGACCGGTAATTTCCTCGACGCGCCGCTCGGCCTCCTCATCTCCGTCTACGCGATCCGCACCTATCACAGCGCGGTGCCGGTCGGGTTGATCTTCGCGGCGCTCGGCGCCGGGGCGGTGATCGGCTCGCTCTGGTTCGGCGCGGTCGGGCATCGCCTCTCGCGCCGGGCGATTTTCATCGTCTATTGCATCCCGGTCGCGGGGATGTATGCCGCGTTCGCGTTCACACCCCCACTCGCCGTGCTGGTGATCGCGGTCTTCATTGATGGGCTGGCCGTCGGCCCCGTCAACCCGCTCAGCGCGACGATTACTCAGGAGCGCGTACCGGTCACGCTCCGCGGGCGGGTGCAGGGGATGCGCATTGCCATCTCGTTCATGATGATCCCGCTCGGACGCGGCCTGGCAGGTTTGCTCATTGATCCGGTCGGGTTGCGGACGATTTTCCTGACCATCGCCGGGAGTTTCCTGCTCGTCAGTCTCGGCGTCGCACTCACTCCGATCTTCCACGACATGCGCGCACCGGATACGGCGGCGCACCTCGCGCTCCGCCATCCCGTGACGGGCGCGACCCGCTGACTGACGCGGGACTCGCTCTCATCCTCATCTCTGGCCCCTCACATGCAAGTTACTGCTCCGCATGACTTCGCCATTGTCATGCGGAGCAAACCAACCTCCAGTCAACGCATCGGACATCTACACGGTGCAAAGGCGGGGCTTCGAGGCACTTTTGCATTGACGGTTACCTCGTCTCTCCCGTATGATGTTGAGGCTCTTCAGTAGTCCGGTGAACATTGGCTCGGACTATGCGCGTGTCGTCCACGAAGATCAATCGTTGATGCATCACCTGAGGAAGGGAAAGGGAGTGGCAATGCCTGCGAAGTCGGTATCCATCAGTCGGAGGCAGCTTCTCGCATTGACCGCGAGCCTCGCGGGCGGAGCAATCCTCACGGCCTGCGGCGGTGGATCGTCGCCAACGGCTACCACCGCCGCCTCCAAAGCGCCAGCGACCGCCCTCGCCAATACACCGGTGACCGCCGGGGGCACACCCTTAACGACTTTCTCGCCCCCGGTCCCCGCGACGGCCGCACCCGCCGCACCTGCCACATCGCAAGCGGCTGGCTCGGCGACGACCGGTACACCGGCAGCGAGCGTGAGTACACAAACGGCAGCCACAGGCGGCACGCTGCATCTGGCGACAGGCACGGAACCCGACGCGCTCGATCCGGCGAAGACTATTCAGCTCGCGGCGGATAGCTTCAACGATAATCTCTACGATCGTCTCGTCTTCATTGGCCGAGACCGCCTGCCGCATCCCTGGCTTTCCGAGAAGTGGGATATCTCTTCGGACGGCAAACAGATCACCTTCACGATCCGCAAGGGGATTAAGTTCCACGACGGGACAGACCTCGATGGGGCGGCGGTAAAGTTCTCTTTCGACCGCATCCTTGACCCTGCGACTGCATCCCCCGCGAAGGCGCAGATGGGCACGCTCCAGTCAGTTGACCTCGTTGATCCCAACACCGTACGCTTCAATTTCACCGATCCGTACGCGCCCTTCTTCACCAACATTTCGCTCGGCTACGGCGGGATCGTCTCGCCCACCGCCGTGAAGAAGTTCGGAGCCAACTTCGGTCATAATCCGGTCGGATCGGGCCCCTTCAAACTGAAGGAGTGGGCGACCGGGCAGAAGATCACGCTGGAGCGATACGCGGAGTACAAAAACTTCCGCACAGACGGCGCGAACACTGGCCCCGCCTATCTCGACACCATCGAGTTCAAGATCATCGCCGATGCGGCCACGCGCCTGGCGGCATTGCAAAGCGGCGAATTGGATGTGAGCGACGTCGACGTCCATCAGGTTGATAAGATCAAGAATGATCCCAAATACCAGATCGTCATCTGGAAAGACGCGACGGACATGGACTTCCTCGAATACGCGAACAAAGCGCCCTTCACGGATCTCGCTCTCCGGCAGGCGATCGCCTATTCGATTGACCGGGATTCGATCGTCAAGAGCGCTTGGAACGGCTACGCGACGGCGAATCTCAACCCGCAGCCGGTCGGTGTCGCCGGGTGGGACGCCACGATCGGGAAGCAGTACGGCTATCCCTTCGATCTCGACAAAGCGAAGAAGACGCTGGCGGCCGGCGGCTATACACCCGGCCCGAACGGCGTGCTCCAGAAAGATGGCAAGCCGGTCGCCTTTACCTTGCTCGTCTACTCGGGGTCCGACCCGGCCAAGACAGCATCAGAGATCATCCAGGCGACCCTGCAATCGATTGGGATCAAAATGGATATCCAGATCGTCGAGTTCGGCTCCGAACTGCCGCAACTGAACGCGGGCAAGTTCGATGCGGATTGGATGCGCTGGACGTGGCCCGATCCGGTGATCGAGAGCCTACTCTTCAAAACCCCGGGCTGGACCCATCAGTTGAGCGATCCCGATCTCGATAAGCTAGCCGCCGTCGCGGATGCCACCCTTGACCCGGAGAAACGGATCGCTGCCAATCACGAGGTGCAGAAATATATCCTGCAGAAGGCATATATCGCACCGATCGCCACTGACTGGATTGTCCGAGCGGCGCGATCCAACGTCAAAGGGTACCAGTGGGACGCGATCGGCTACCCGCACTACGTTGACATCTCGCTGACGAAGTAGTCGTGGCCGTCTATATTGCCCGTCGTCTGCTCCTCCTGCTACCGGTCTGGTTCGGGGTCCTCACGCTCGTCTTCCTGATGCGCGTGCTGGTCCCCGGCGACCCGGTGGACATCATGTTCTTCGGGCAACAAACGAATCCCGAGGTGAGGGCAACCATCCGGCACGAACTTGGCCTGGATCGTCCGCTCTATGTGCAATACGGGAAGTACATCTGGGGCGTAGTGCATGGCGATCTCGGCACCTCGATTACCACGCAGCGACCGGTTGTCACCGAGATCAAGAGCCGGTATCCGAACACCGTCGTTCTCACCCTTGCCAGCCTCACCGTGGCCGTCAGCATCGGACTGATGGCGGGTATCCTTGCGGCGGTCTACAAGGATTCGCTGATTGACACGGTCTCGATGGTGCTCTCACTTGGCGGTTTGTCCATGCCAGGGTTCTGGCTGGGGTTGCTGCTCATTTACATCTTTGCGGTGAACCTGCACTGGTTCCCGGTGCTTGGCTCGATGTCGCCGAAGGGATTGATCCTGCCATCGGTCACGCTCGGTGTGATCGCCTCGGCGGTGCTGGCGCGGATCGTCCGCTCCAGCATGCTCGAAGTGCTGCGCGAGGACTACATCCGCACCGCACGCGCGAAGGGCATCAAAGAGTCAACCGTCATTATCCAGCATGCCTGGAAGAATGCGCTTATTCCTGTTGTCACCATTATCGGCCTCCAGTTCGGCGCCCTGCTCTCCGGTGCGTTTATTATCGAGTATGTGTTCGCGTGGCACGGTGTCGGTGAACTTGCCGTGCAGGCGCTCCAGAAGCGAGATTTTCCGCTCATCCAGGGTATCATTCTCGTCGTCGCGACGACGTATGTGCTCGTCAATCTCCTGGTGGACGTGCTCTACGCGGCGATTGACCCCCGAATCGCCTATCAATAGCAAGGTGCTTCTCGATGGTGTATGTTCGTGAAACAACGCAGGGATCCGCGGCGATTCCCGTCACTGAACAGCGATGGCGTCAGCGCTCCGGCGCGCGCGATTTCGGGCGCGCATTGTTCCGGGCGGCACCGGGGCGGATCGGCGGCTGTATCATCCTTGGTCTCATTGTCATCGCCCTGCTCGCTCCGATTGTCGCCCCCTATAGCCCGGTCAAAATAGATATCCCGAACCGGCTGACCGGCCCATCCGCGCACCATCTCTTCGGCACGGACGATATTGGCCGCGACGTCTTCAGCCGCGTCCTCTCTGGTTCGCGGATCAGCCTGCGCGTGGGGCTCGTCTCCGTCTCCATCGCGCTCGCAATTGGCGTCACCCTCGGTATGATCGCCGGTTTCTACGGCGGTATTGTGGACCTCATCGTCATGCGCGTGGTGGACATCATGCTCGCCTTCCCCGGTTTCCTGCTGGCACTGGCAATCGTCGCCATGCTCGGCCCGAGCCTGACAAACGCGATGATCGCGGTCGGGATCGGCGGGGCATCGGGGTTCGCGCGGCTCGTACGAGGGTCCGTCCTATCGGTGAAGGAGAAGGATTACGTCACCGCCGCGCACGTCATCGGCGCGACAAATGGGCGCATTATGTCGAAAGCCGTACTGCCAAATGTGCTCGCGCCAATCGTTGTGCTCGCCACACTTGAGTTTCCCGTCGCGATCCTCGCCGCCGCCAGCCTCTCGTTCCTCGGGCTCGGTGCTCAGCCGCCATCGCCCGAATGGGGATCAATGCTCGTGTCCGGCCGGACGTACATCACCACCGCGCCGTGGCTGATCAACTTCCCTGGTCTCGCGATCTTCATTACGGTGCTGGGTTTCAACCTCTTCGGGAACGCGGTACGGGATGCGATGGATCCGCGTCTGCGCCAACGTTGATACCACGATCGCCTCTACATCATTGTGATGGATGACGCGATACCGGAGAGAGGCGCCATTTCCATGAGTCAGATGAATCAAGATCTCCTACATGACGCCATCGTCTATATTGATCAATGGATGTCGTATCAGCAGGAACGTCGCGAGCTACCTGGCGTCGTCGTCGCGATCCGGTATGACGACCGTCTTCTTCTCTGCAAAGGGTACGGCTACGCCAATCTGGAGCGACAGATCCCCATGACGCCTGGGCACATCTTTCGCATCGCGTCCCATTCCAAGATGTTCACGGCCACCGCGATCATGCAACTGGTGGAGGGAGGAAAGCTCCGCCTGGATGATCGGCTGGCGGACTATGTCTGCTGGCTGCCGGAACAGGATGGGTTGATGCGGGTAACCATTCGTCAGGCGCTCAACCATATCACTGGCATCGTGCGCGACGGAGACGACGCGGACTACTGGCAACTGGACCAGCCGTTCCCCGACGGCGAGGAACTACGTCGCCTGGTGGAGCATGGTGGCATGATCCTCGCCGCCAACGAGTCCTTCAAGTACTCCAATATCGCATACGCGCTCCTCGGTATGGTGATCGAGGCGGCCAGTGGCCTGCCGTATCACGAGTATGTCACGCGGCACATCACCGAATGCCTGGGGTTAGCCAACACGGGACCGGAGACCGATGCGCACGCGCGCGGGCGGCTGGTGACGGGCTACACGGCGCGCCGGTTCGGTCTGCCGCACCGTCCTCTCCCGGATGCCGCCACCGGCATCCTCGCGCCGGCGACGGGGTTCTATTCCACGGCGGAGGATTTGTGCCGATTCGCGGCCGGGCACTTCTTCGGAGACGGCACGCTCTTGAGCGACGCGTCCAAGCGGGAGATGCAACAGCCCTATTGGGAGGTTCCCCACGGCGACATGCGCTACGGGCTGGGATTCGCCATCTATACGATCGGCGAACGTCGGCTTGTTGGCCACGGCGGCGCTTTCCCAGGGCACGCCACGATGACCATCTTCGACCCCAGCGATCGTCTCGTCGTCGTCGTGCTCACCAATGAGATCGGTGGCCCCGCAGCCCTCCTCGCGCAAAGCGCCGTGAAGATCATTGACTTCGCCTTGCAACAGGGCACGGCGCCGGAAGCATCCGCCGGCGCGCGCACGCGCTTCACCGGGCGCTTCGCCACCATATGGGGTGTCACTGACGTGGCTGCCTTCGGCGATGCCCTGGTCGCGCTCTATCCCGATGGCGATGACCCGGTGAAGGTGGTGGGGCGGTTAGCGGTCGAAGACGAACAGACGCTCCGTATCAAGGTGGCGCATGGCATGGCGGCGCCAGGCGAGACGATGCGGTACGTTCGCGATGCCGAAGGGCAGGTGACGAAAGTGATCTCGGGTGGCATGAGTGCGTATCCCGTCGCAGCCTTTCGCGCGCGGGCAATCGGCGGTAATGAGTCAATGTACGACAGCGAAAAGTCCTCGCATTGACCCACCGCGTCACGCTTATCGTCGGGCGCGGCCACCAGGGAAGCGGAGATTGAAGTGCCCCGCCGCGATGCCGCCGAGCATGCCACTGACGCCGCGCTGGAGGTATTCGACGAATGCGTCGTCCGCGGCGGGCGCGGGCGCGGCGTCCAACCACCACTGTGTGCCGCGCTCGACGATGGCGAGTGTCAGTTCCGCGACGAGGGGCGACCAGAAGGGATCGGGAGTGACGCCCTCCTTCGTGGCCTGAGCGAGCGCCTGCCGCGCGATCTCCTCGCGCACCCGGCGGCGCGCCGTCTCGATCTCGAGGCCGAGCGGGCTTTCCGCCGCGCCAGTGAAGAGGAGCATGAAGGCAGCCGGGTTTCCGCGGGCGGCATCGAGGTAGGCGCGCAGGGCCGCACCGCTCGGGGCAGCGGGCACGGCAACCGCCTCGGTCATCGCGGCGGTCAGCCGGGCGGCGGTATCATTGAGAATCGCGCGATAGAGATCTTCCTTGGAGGCGAAGGCGCGGTAGAGAATGAGCCGTGTGACGCCGACGCGACCGGCGATCTCCTCCATCGTCACGCCGCTGAATCCGCGCTCCGCGAACGCCGCCGCCGCGACCGTCAGAATTTGCCGCCGCCGCTCGGCGCGGGGCAACCGGACCGTCTTCTGCGCCATCACAGCTCCCGGCAGTGAACGTTACACCATGGATAGACCCATGCACTCCCGTTGCAGCAGCGAGTATAGCAGTTTCAAGGGACGCCCCTCACGCCAGCCGGTAAAATGCCCGCGCGTTCTCGGACATGATTTTGCGCTTCGTGCCCTCGGGAAGTGCGTTAAGGGGAAAGGCTTCTTCCGGTGTATCGAAATGCCAGTGCGGGTAATCCGTCGAGAACATCAGCAGGTCGTCCGAGCCGATCTGATCGAGGACCTGGAGGAACTGTGCGGCGTCGGGCGGCGCGTCGAGCGGCTGCGTGGTAAATCGGACGTGCTCGCGGATGTAGTCGGACGGTGGCCGCCGCACCCACGGCACCTCGCGCCGCAGCCCCTTCCACTCCTTGTCGAACCGCCACATCAAGGACGGCAACCAGGTAAATCCGCCCTCGATCGCGGCGACCCGCAGTGTCGGGAAGCGGTCGAAGACGCCCTCGACGATCATGCTGACGAGTTGCGACTGGAAGATCTGCGCCATGCCGACCTGCTCTTCCATGTAGGTGGAGGGCCAGCCGGCGGCGGATGGCGGGCTGCCGGGCGCACCGCCGTACTGAAGACCGATGGCGAGATCGTGGCGCGTCGCCGCCTCGTAGAGCGGATGAAAGCGGCGGTTACCATATGGGTCCAATGAATGCACCGGCAAAGAGACCTGCACGAAGCCCGGATAGTCACCGACGCGGTCAATCTCCCGCGCCGCCATCTCCGGCTGCTGGCTTGGTACGAGGAGCGAGGCGCGCAGGCGATCATCCTTCTCCAACCACTCCGCGATATGCCAGTCGTTGACCGCGCTGGCGAGCGCGGCGGCGGCATCGGGATTGTGGACGCTTTCCAGGTTGTACGTGTTGTTCAGGATCGCATACCGCACATTCCAGGGGTCGAGCGATTGCTCCCGCATCACCGCCAATTGCGACCCCGGCGCGATGCCATCGGTCCGCCGCGCGTCGGGCCGGATCGTCGTCGGCGCGTTCTTCGGGTAGGAGGCCTCCACCGGCCCCTTGAAGTCGGACTGGGTGATGTACTCCTTCCAGAAGTCCGTCAGGTACGGAAAGAGTATCCCGACGGACGGGATGACGGTATGCACATCGGCGTCAATGACTGAGGACTGAGGTTTTTGCTCACTGCTCACTATGCACCGCCCGCTGTTTACTGTGTGCGGTCTGCCGCGTACTCCGGATGGGGAAGAAAACCGACCTCGTTCACGGGGTAGAACGTGGCGAAGGCGCGGCCACGGATGAGGCTCTCAGGAAGGACGCCGAAGCGGCTCGAATCTTCGCTGCGGTTGCGATTGTCCCCGAAGACGATAACGTCATGTTCCGGCACGACGTACGGTTGACCATTCGCGGGCCAGGTGTAGGCGGGCGACTCGGCGATGTACGGCTCACGAATCGGCTGGTCATTGATGTAGACCTTGCCGCCTTTAACGAGCACGCGCTCGCCGGGCAAACCAATAATCCGCTTGATGAACGGGATGCCCTGCTGCGCCTCTTGCGGTGGTGGTGTGAGGACAACGATGTCACCGCGGTGGGGCTTGCCGAACAGGTAATAGGTATGGCCGCCGATATCCCAGTGCGTGTAGGCGCGCCGGTTGACGAGGAGATGCTGCTCCTGGGTGAGGCCCGGCGCCATGCTCATCCCTTCCACCTTGACGGGGAGGACGAGCAGACGCATTGCGAAGAAGAGGATGATGGCAATTGCCAGCGTTTCGATGACTTCGCCGGTAGCGCTGCCCGTCGAGGCTTTTCGCCGCGCGATCGGCACGGGGCGCGGGCCGTCCGTTCCCGGATCAATGACCGGCGAGGTCTCAATGGGCGCGGAACGCTCCGACCCTTCCAGTGGGGGTGTCGTCAACGTGGTGATCTCCCGTCCACGGATCGGAGCGCCTAATCTATGACTGACTTCGTGTTCTTCTTCGCATCGTCGTCATCTTTGATGGAGTCTTTGAAGTCCTTCACGGACTTACCGACCGCGCCGCCGAGGCCACCGAGTTTCCCCGCGCCGAAGACGATCAGGACGATGACGAGGATGACGATGAGGTGCCACGGTTGCAAAACGCCCATATTGGTATGACCTTTCTCAAGCGCGAAGTGCCCAATGCGGAGGTACTGAGACTGCTTCCAATCGCACGGCGCATGCTACATCAGACGGGATGAATGAGCAATGTGGGCTGTTCCCCACTCGCGGCGGCGTGCAGCGCCACCATCGCGCGGGCGAGATCGTCTTCCGTGCCGACATTGCCGGGAAAGATAACGAACGGCATGTCCGGCCACCGTGCCGACTGAACGGCCCGCCAGACGGGCACACCGGGGAGGAGCGCGCCGAGCACCGTCGCATGGCGGATACCGAGCGCCTCGGTCGCCATATCGCTGGACGTGATGCCGCCCTTCGCGATCAACCACGCGGGATCACGCCCCAGCCCCCGCACGATCGCGACGAGCGCGGCGGAAATCCGCTGCCCGATCTTGAGGTTCGCCGCCTCGTCGGTCTTGTCTTGTAAGAGTGTCCGACTCGTAAAGAGCAACGCGTCCACGCCGTGCGCCCATGCGTCATTGATCGTCTCAATCGCTGACTGGATTGCGTCGTCGCGCCGGTCATCGAGCAGCGCGTCGGCGGATACTTCGACCGCGCGAGCGGTCTGCACTGCCCGCGCACGCTCCAGTTGCGCCGTGCTGCGGGGCACATACGAGCCGACGACGACGAGGCCGGGGCCGGGGCCACGGACCATCTCGGCGGGCGCGAGCAGCGGGCGACGTGGTAAGCCGAACCGAGCGCGGACGAAGGCAGCCGCTGTCCGGCAGAGGTAGCGCCGCCCCGCCACTTCCGCTTTGAGCAGACCGAGGACGGCCGCCGCCATGTCTCCGTCCGCCGCGCTGTTGATGACGAGAACGGGCTGCGCTGCCGCCATGAACCACGCCGCGATAGCGTCCGTACCCTGCCGGATCGTCGCGAGTGGAAGGGCGGCCACATCGTCGTGCGCCCAGCGCCCACCCGATTTCTCGACTGCCCAATCGCGCAGGTCGGACGACGCGAAGCCGAAGGTGGTATCCTTCGCGAACTCCGTCTCACCAACCGGCACGGCGGTCTCGCCGTCATGCACCCAGTGGACATCGCCGACGGTGATCCGCTTCCCCTCCGCGAAGAAGGGCGCGAGGACGACCTGCGGGGGGCGGTCATCGTCCGGCCCGATCAGCGCATCGGTCTCGGCGGGGAAGTGGCCGCGTAGCGTCGAATCGCTCCGGCTGATGATGGTGAGTAGCCGCCCGGTTTGCGCCAACGCGACGCGCAGGTTCGCCGCGATCTCGCGGTTGAGCGCCACCGCGTCGCGCTCCGTCATACTGCGGCTGTTGGTGAGCAGATAGAACCCCGTGCCGCCCGACCGGAGCGCCCCGGCCAGCGTTTCGACATCCCACCGCGTATAGACGGAGAGGTCGTAGACCGTCTGCGTGCCGGTCGGGTCGTCATCGAGCACGACGACGGCGCGCGGATCGCCGACGAGGTGGGCCCGGATCGCGGCGAGCAGCGGCGCTTCATCGGGCGGCGGTGACAACCCCGCGAAGAGCGCCGCCAGCGGCTGCCGTCTCACATCCTTCATGCGCGCTGCTCCTTCACTTGAGAGGTAGTCGGAGGCGGGAAAGCCTGCTGCCACCGCGCGATTATCCGTCCCCGTTGATGCGGACAATCTCGATCACCGAGGAATCGTCGAGGGGCGCCATGCCCGCGTCGGCGGCACGACGGAAGAGCGCGAGCGCGGCATCGTTGACGTGCAAGGAGAGGCCGACCGACGCGCCGAGATCATGGACGATGCCGAGGTCCTTGACGAAGATGGCGAGGGCGCTCCGGGGCGGTGTGTATTCGCCTGAGACCATGCGCGGGCCGCGGTCGCCAAACATCCACGAAGCCCCTGCCCCGTGCATGACGAAATTCTGGACGACCTCCGGCGCGATCCCGGCGCGTCCACGAGACCGAGACCGCGCTCGGCGGCATGTTCCGCCAGTTCCCGCGCCTCTGCTGGGGCAATCGTGCTCATCACAAGGACGGTCGCGCCTGGTGACAAGGCGGCGAACGCACCGCCCGGCCCGAGCAACGCCTCGCATGCCTGTGCGTAGTTCTGCACCATCACGAGCAGCACATCCGCGCCCCTCGCGACGTCCGCCGCGCTCCCGGCAACCGTCGCGCCATCCGTGACGAGCGCCGCCGCCCGTGCCGCGTCGGCATCGTAGCCGGTGAGTGTGAACCCCGCTTTGACCAGCGTCCGCGCCATCGGCGTTCCCATCGCGCCAAGCCCGATGAATCCGACGTTCATCAACCTCACCCCCTTCTTGGAAGCAATGGGCAACGAGTTCTGAGCAATGAGTATAATCGGTCATCACCTCGTTGCTCGTTGCTCGTCGCTCATTGCTCCGGTAGGTCTCGTAGTATACTGCCACCAGCACCGCACCCACTCGTCGGCTACCCGCAGATGGAACAGGAAGGAACGTGACGTGGTTTACTCCCGCTATGTTGGGGCACGAGTCCGGCGCAAAGAAGATCCCCGGCTGATCACCGGTTCATCCACGTACGTCGCGGATGTCCAGTTGCCGGGTATGCTCCACTGCGCGATTCTCCGCAGCCCGTATGCGCACGCCCGCATCACGCGTATAGACGCCGCCGCTGCACTCGCCCATCCGGGCGTCATCGCCGTCTACACCGGCGAGCAGATGAAGAAGATGGCCGGCCCGATGGCAGGCGGTGGCGGCGAGGGTGGCAGCGTCGAGGAAGAGGCAGCCGAGGAGATGGCGGACCAGACCGAGAAGGAACAGCAGTATCCCCTCGCGATCGGCAAGGTGCGTCACGTCGGCGAGCAGGTCGCGGTAGTCGTCGCCACGGATATGTATACCGCGCGCGACGCCGTGGACCTAATCGAAGTAGATTGGGAGCCGCTACCCGTCGCCGCGACGGTTGCCGCCGCGCTCGCGCCGGATGCGCCGAAGGTCTTCAGCGACAAGCCGGACAACATCGGCCTCAAGTGGCAAAAGACGACCGGCGACGTGGATGCTGCCTTCGCGGAAGCGGAGAAGGACGGCGTCGTGCTCGACCTTCATATCGTCAGTCAGCGGCTCGCCGCCGTGCCGATGGAGGGGCGCGCGGTCGCCGCCTCGTGGGACGGCTGGCAGGGCGCGCTGACCGTCTGGAGTTCCAATCAGAACCCACACAGCGTCCGCTCGACGATCGCGACAGTCCTCGGCATGTCAGAGTCAGACATCCGCGTGATCGCGCCGGAAGTCGGCGGCGGCTTCGGCGTGAAGATCGGCGCGTACCCGGAAGACATCATCGTTTCCGCGATTGCCCGCGCGCTTAAGCGGCCCGTCAGATGGATCGAGTCGCGCGCGGAGAACATGTTGGCGACGAACCACGGGCGCGATCAGGAGATCAAGGTCCAGGTCGCGGCGCGCAAGGACGGCACGGTGCTCGGCCTCAAGGAGGAGATCACCGGCAACCTCGGCGCGTACCCGCTCGCCGCCTTCCTGCCCGTCCTGACGGCGCAGATGGCCGTCGGCACCTACAACATCCAGAACATCCAGATCACCGTCACCTGCGTGCATACGCACACGATGTCCGTCGCGGCGTATCGCGGCGCGGGGCGGCCGGAAGCGTGTTACTACATCGAGCGGATCATGGATCAGGTGGCGGACGCGGTCGGCATGGACCCGGCCGAGGTGCGCCGCAAGAACTTCATCCCACCGGACGCCTTCCCCTACAACACGCCGACCGGCCTCACCTACGACAGCGGCGAGTACGAGCGCTCGCTCGACAAGGTGCTCGAATTGGCGGACTACAAGGGGCTGCGCGCGGAGCAGGCACGGTTGCGCCAGCAGGGGCGGTATATGGGCATTGGCGTCGGCTGCTACATCGAGATGTGCGGCTTCGGACCGTACGAGAGCGCGTCGGTGCGTATCGAGCCTTCCGGCGCGGTGACGGTGATGACCGGCATCTCGCCCCACGGCCAGGGGCAGGAGACGACCTTCTCGCAGATCGTCGCCGATCGCCTCGGCGTGGACTTCGACGCCATCGCCGTCCGCCACGGCGACACGGGCAACACGCCGATCGGCCAGGGGACGATGGGTAGCCGCGGCCTCGTCACCGGCGGCTCGGCACTCGTCATGGCGCTCGACAAAGTCGAGGCGAAGGCGCGGAAGATCGCCGCCCACCTCCTCGAAGCGGCGCCCGAGGATATCGAGTTCTCCGGCGGCAAATTCAGCGTGAAGGGCGCGGCGGATCGCGCCAAGAGCCTGGCGGACGTCGCCGCCGCCGCGTACAGCGACAAACTCCCGAACGACATCAACCCCGGCCTGGAAGAGAACGACTTCTTCAAGCCGCCGGGCCTCACCTACCCCTCCGGCGCCCACATCGCCGTCGTCGAGGTGGACCCGGAAACGGGCGACATCACCCTCCAGCGCTACGTTACGGTGGACGACTGCGGCCGTGTCGTCAGCCCGCTACTCGTTGCCGGGCAGGTACATGGCGGCCTCGCGCAGGGGATCGGGCAGGCGCTCTGGGAGGAAGTGGTGTACGACGAGCAGGGTCAACTGATCTCCGGCTCGCTGATGGACTACACCGTGCCCGTCGCGGGCTTCTTCCCACAGTTCCAGACGGACCGCACCGAGACACCCTCACCCCTCAACCCGCTCGGCGTCAAGGGGATCGGCGAGGCGGCGACCGTCGCCTCCACGCCGACGATCGCCAACGCCGTGATGGACGCGCTGGAGCCTTTCGGCGTCTCGCACATTGACCTGCCACTCACGTCGGAGAAGGTCTGGCGCGCGATTCACGCGAGCGAGAGCGCAGCGGCGGACTGACGGGGAGCCTCACCCCCGGCCCCTCTCCATTGCTCTGGCAATAGAGAGGGGGAGGACGGAGAATGCAGTATGAGTATCAAAGAAGATGTGCATCGTTTGGTAGATGAATTGCCGGAGAGCGATCTGGAGAGATTGTTGCGCCATCTCGAGATGGTGCGGGCCGCGAAGCGCGATCCATTCCTGCAAGAACTGCTAAATGCGCCGATTGATGATGAGCCATATACGCCTGAAGAACAGGCAGAAGATGACGAAGCCTGGCAAGCATACTTGCGCGGTGATGGTCGCGACTGGGAAGACGTGCGGGCGGAGATCCCGCAGTGAATGATGAGCGGCACGTCATTATCTTGCCGAAAGCCGAAAAAGATCTGACGCGACTACCGACTTCGGATCAGCAACGGGTGAAGGTTGCCATTGATATGCTCAGTGATGGGCCGCGTCATGGAGATGTTCGCAAACTTCGGGGAGAAAAGGACGTGTGGCGATTACGCGTCGGCGACTGGCGTGTCCGCCTTCTCATCAATGGAGCAACCCGTACCATTGTGATTTCGCGTATCCTGCCCCGTGGACGAGCCTATCGCGATTAGGGGAGGTGCGTTACGGCAACTCCGGCTGACCAAATCGCTGCGCCACTCCCACTCGTCGGGCGGGAGCGCGAGCAAGCCGTGCTCCGCGATCATCTCGCCGCCGCGCGCGTCGGGCAAGGCAGCCTCGTCCTGATCGGGGGCGAAGCGGGGATCGGCAAGACAACGCTGGCGGAGGCGCTCTGCCGCGAGGCGGTGGAGACAGGCGCACTGGTGCTCACGGGACGTTGCTACGACCTGACCGAGACGCCACCCTATGGCCCATGGGTCGAACTCTTCGCCCACTACCGGGTGACGGGTGATCTGCCGCCGTTGCCGGCTGCGTTTGCCAAGCGGGGCACGATTGGTGAAGTCACGAGTGAAGCGGCGCTCTTTCAACAGGTGCAGGATTTCCTGATCGCCGCCACGACCGAGCGGCCCCTTGTCCTGCTGCTCGATGACCTGCATTGGGCCGATCCCGCCAGCCTCGATCTCCTCCGCTTTATCGCCCGCGACGCCGACGCGTCCGCGCTCGTGCTCATCGTCACCTATCGCAGCGATGAGATCACCCGCCGCCATCCCCTCTATCAACTCCTGCCCGTGCTCGACCGCGAGGCCCATGCCACCCGCCTCGATCCGCGCGGTTTGCCTGCCGACGCAGTACAGACGCTGGTTGCACGCTACGGTCTCACGTCAGATGACGCAGACCGGCTCGTCCACTATCTGGACGCACGGGCGGAAGGCAACGCGTTCTTCCTCACCCAACTGCTGCAATCGCTCGAAGAAGCAGCCGTGCTCCACCAGACAGACGAGGGCTGGATACTGAGCGATCTCGCGCGTGTGCAGGTGCCAATGCCGCTCAAACAGGTGATTGACGGACGGTTGGCGCGGCTGGGCGACGAAGCGCAGCGACTCCTCTCGGTGGCGGCGGTGATCGGGCAGGAAGTGCCGCTGGCGCTTTGGGCGGCAGTGGCCGGGGCGGACGAAGAAACACTGTTCGCGGTGATCGAACAGGGCGCGGCGGCACGACTGATCGAGGAGACGTCGGACGGCATGCAGGCGCGCTTCGTCCACGCCCTGATCCGCGAGACATTGTATGAGGGCATCCTTCCATCACGACGGCGACACATGCACCGGCAGGTCGGGGAGGCATTGGTAGTGGCTCTCAACCCCGATCCGGACGCCATCGCCTATCACTTCCGGCAGGCCGGAGATATGCGGGCAGCGGAATGGCTTATCAAGGCAGGTGAGCGAGCGCAACAGGCATATGCATGGCTGACAGCGGCAGATCGGTACGAGGCAGCGCTTCCTAAGATGGAGCAAACGGAAGCAAATCTTGGTGAGCGCGGTTGGCTTCTTTACCGCATTGCACGAATGCTCCGCTTCCACGACCCGAAGCGGAGCGTTGCCTACTTGGATGCCGCAATGAAAGCGGCAATCGAGATAGGTGACCACGCTTTGGCAGCCCTTGCACTCTACAGTCGAGGAGGTAGCCTCATCTTCGGGGGTGAACGAACTGTGGGCATCTCCCAATCGATCGCTGGGGTAACTGCCCTTGATGCGCTCTCCGCCGAAGAAAAAGCACGTCTCAACCAGCGAGAGGATCCTCAGAACTCGGCCACTTATAGGGGCACGCCGGTACTGCATCTTGCCATCGTGGGGCGCATCGTCGAGGCAGTGAAATATGGGGAGCGCGCCAGAACAGGCACTCCCACCCTAACAGGATTGGGCGACTTAGGTCGCTTCAGTTATGGTGATAAGGAGCAAGGCCTCGGTATCGCCTATGCGTTGCTCGGACAGCCAGAGGAGGCAGCGAAGGCCTTTGCACAGGCTCGTGTCGCACTCCATGCTGCGGGACACTTTGCAACACTTGGCATGGCAGTAATGAATGAGATGGCGTTGCTCGCGCTCCCCTATCGAGGGGACCGCGTGACGGAATGCCAACAATTAGCTGCTGTGGGAATGCAGGCCCGTCTGCTCGCACAACATGCTGCCGCAGATCCAACGCGCCTGTCATCTGTGCAATTACTGACGGTAGAAGGCGACTGGGAAGAAGCGCGGGCGATAGCGCTTGCCGCGATAGCGCCGAGTAACTCTACATACCTGCGTCACAGTGGCTATCAGATGCTTGGTCCTCTAGCGCGATTGCAGGGCGAGCCCAAAATGGCGTGGACCGCCGTGCGCGAATTACTTCCCAATGGCCCGTCATCTGCGCCGGGAGGACAGGACTTCCATGATGCGATGGCGCTGTTACGACTGGCCGCCGCGCTCGCGCTCGACACAGACGATCTGGAGACTGCACGGGCATGGCTGGAAGCGCATGATCGCTGGCTGGCGTGGAGCGGGGCGGTGCTCGGTCAGTCCGAAGGGCAGGCGCTCTGGGCTGCGTATTACCGGGTGGCCGGCGACACAGCGGCAGCGTACGAATCTGCAACACGCGCCCTCACCCATGCCACCAAACCCCGCCAACCGCTCGCCCTGCTTGCCGCGCATCGCCTGCTCGGTGCACTCGACACCGACGCGGGCCGCTACGATGTTGCCGAGGCGCACTTGCAAGAATCGCTCACTCTCGCCAATGCCTGCGCTGCTCCCTATGAACGTGCCCTCACCCTCCTTGCGCTGGCGGCACGCCACGCTGCCATGCGGAATACCGCAGCGGCAACGACCCTGCTCGATGAGGTCCGTGCAATCTGTACCCCGCTCGGCGCCATGCCCGCCCTCGCCCGCGCCGATGCTCTCGCCGCACGTTTGGCAACCCTCAAGGACGCACCGCCCGCCTACCCCGCCGGTCTCTCCGCGCGTGAGGTCGAAGTCCTCCGCCTCGTCGCTGCCGGATGCACCAACCGCGCGATCGCCGACACCCTCTTCCTCTCGGAGCACACCGTGCGCGTCCATCTCCGCAACATCCTCACCAAGACCGACAGCGCGAACCGCACCGAAGCGGCCACCTTCGCCCTCCGCAATGGCCTCGCCTGATCCGCCGCTCATCACCCGCCCCGATGACTAATCAATTCGGCGTATCGGACCCTCGGCACACGCCGCTGACCGAATACCTCCTTTCGTCGAAGGCGGGAACGCCGCCGCTCCCTATCCTGTGACCATGACGCATGAACGATTCATGCACGCACAGAAAGGGAGCACTGCCATGACACGCAAGAGCGCCGTCGCCCTCGTCACCCTCCTCGTCGGTCTCCTCTCCCTCGCCTCGGTCACGCCGGTCAGCGCCGCGCGCTCCTGCACGGGGTATGCGCAAGAGCACTGTGAGCAGATCGCCGCAGCGGAGGAGGGGACGCGCTTCAGTGCGGTGATCGCACCGAGCGCGGTGCATGTGCTGGGCGGGAATGGGATGGGGCAGGAGCACTTCGAGGCGATGATGGCGGGGAATGTGCGCCTCTTCGCGGTGGCGGCGCCTGCCACGACGGAATCCGTCCTGCCCCGCTACGCCCAGGAACACTTCGAGGAGATCATGGCCGCACGGACTACGAGCAACTGAGCGGCCCCACGAATGCCGGACGTATGCGGATCGCGCATCAACAGCCGAAAGAGAAGGAGCGAGATGATCCACCTCGCTCCTTCTCTTTGCGTACGAGCAGCGGCAGACCTGCCCGCCGAGCAGCGCCGCCTCGTTCGTTATTCGCCGTTCGTTACCGCGCCGAGATAGATCGGGACGATCTCCGTTTCCGTCACGCTATCCTTTTTGCGCTCGACGCGGTAGGCACGGGCGTTCGATCGGGAACTGATGACCGTGTGCAGGCTGCCGTCAATGAAATGCAGGCCGACGCCGTCGTCCGCCGCGTAGCCATCCTCGATCTCGCCGGTGGCGATCAGGCGATGATAGATCGGGCGGCGCTCCGGCTCGCTGTCGTAGTGCGGGGAGTTGCTGCCGGGGAGGAAACCGAGGCAGCGAATCGGCGTCAGCGGGCCGAAGAGTGAGTCCGTCGTCCCCTGCCCGAACCAGCAGATCGAGCCCGCGCTGACGCCGCCGAGAATGATGCCCCGCTCGTACGCGTCGCGCATGATCCGATCCACGCCCCACTCTCGCCAGAGCGCGAGCAGATTCCGCGTACTGCCCCCGCCGACATAGATGATGTCCTGCTCCAGCAGCAGGGCCGTGAGGTCATTCGTGGAAGGCTTGTAGAGCGAGAGATGCGTCGGCGTGCAGGTGAGCCGTCCGGCGGCATCGTAGAAGCGGTCAATGCCCATCTGCGAATCGCCGCTCGCCGTGCCGATGTAGCAGATCTTCGGCGCCGCCGTATTCGTCAGCCCGAGGATGTACTTCTCCAGGAGCAAGTCGTCCGGTTCGACGGATAACCCCGCGCCACCGATCGCGACGATCTGCTTCGTCATACGCACTCCCCTTCCGTCCGTCTCGATTAATCAATCCGGATGCAGTGTAGCAGTTGCGACGGCTGTCGCGCCGTCGTCACTTCATGGTTTATCCTTTGGAATCCGCGATGAGGCGGCGCGGACAATCATCGGGAGGGAACGATGCCGGGTTTCGATGGCAAGGTCGCGGTTGTCACCGGGGGCAGTTCGGGCATCGGGCGAGCGAGCGCGGTGCGCTTCGCGCGGGAAGGGGCGCGCGTCGTGATCGCCGACGTCAACCGGGAGGGCAGCGAGGAGACCGTTCGGATGATCGGGGATACGGGCGGCATCGCCCGGTTCATACCCACGGATGTGTCGCGCTCCGCCGATGTCGCCGCGATGATCGAAGCGACGGTGGAGGCATTCGGGCGCTTGGACTACGCGCTGAACAACGCCGGGATCAATGTTCCACCGCAGCCGGTGACCGAGATGCCGGAGGAGGCGTGGGACCGCGTGATCGCGATTAATCTGAAGGGCATATGGCTCTGCCTCAAGTATGAGGTCGCGCGGATGCTCCGGCAGGGTGGCGGCGCGATCGTCAACATGGCGTCGGTGCAGGGGCTGGGCGGAGGGGCGAATACGTCCGCATATGCCGCGAGCAAGCATGGCGTGATCGGCCTGACGCGCTCGGTGGCGCTGGAGGTGGCGCGACAGGGTATTCGCGTCAATGCCGTCTGCCCGGCGACGATCCGCACGCCAATGTACGAGCGGATAACGGGCGGCGGCCCGGAGGTGGAGGCGCGGCAGGCTGCGGCGCATCCGATCGGCCGGATCGGCGAACCGGAGGAGGTCGCGGAGGCGGTGATCTGGCTCTGCTCGGACGCTGCGTCGTTCACCACGGGGCACGCCCTCGCGGTGGATGGAGGCGATCTCGCGATGTGATCCGATCAGCAGGCAGCGGGCAACGAGCGACAACGAATGGCCGATTGCTGTCGGGGTACGGCTCCTCCTGCTATCATTACGGGCAACGACGCCCTGTGCTGAACCCCCGGAGGAGCCTAACCTCCATGCTGATCACCGGCATCGAATGTTACGCGGTGCGGCTACCGCTCATCAAACCCTTCATCATCTCGTACGGGACGTATTCGCACGTCGAGAGCGTCCTCGTCCGGTTGACGACCGATACCGGCCTCGTCGGCTGGGGTGAGGCGACGCCGGACCCATATGTGACGGGCGAGAGTTGGGCAAGCACGCATGCGATGCTCCGGCACGACCTCCTGCCGCTGCTCCGCGATCAGAACCCGCTGCACCGTGAAGCAATCCATGCGCGGTTGGATGGGCTGGTGACGGGTGCGCCGAGCGCGAGAGCAGCGATTGACCTCGCCTTGTGGGATATTGCCGGGAAGCAGGCGGGCCTCTCCGTCGCGGCGCTGCTCGGCGGGCCGGTGCGGGAGTCACTTGTCTGGCACGCGACGCTCTCCATCGGGGAGCCGGCGAAGATGGCGGCGGAAGCGAAGGCCGCAGTCGCGGCGGGGCACAGCGAAATCAAGATGAAAGTCGGCGCGGCGCGCCTCCAGGACGATGTGGACCGTATCATGGCAGTGCGTGAGGCGGTCGGGCCGGAGGTTGCGCTGATGGTAGACGCCAATCAGGGCTGGCGCGACCCCGCGACGGCGATCCGTGCCATCCATGCCATCGCACCCGCCGCCCCGGTCTGGATCGAGCAGCCGATCCGTGCCGACGATTTCGCGGGGCTGGCGGAAGTCCGCCGCGCGACGGGTATCGCCCAAATGGCGGACGAGGGCGTCCACAGCGCGCGGGCCGGCCTACGCATTGCGGAATCGCGCGCGGCGGACCTCATCAATATCAAACTGATGAAAACGGGCGGTATCACCGAAGCGATGCGGCTGATCGCTGTCTGCGAGGCGGCCGGGTTGCGCTGCATGGTCGGCTCGATGGTCGAGAGCACAATCGCCACCGCGGCGGGCGTGCAGGTCGCGCTGACGCGGCGGGCGGTCGTGGCGAACGGGCTGGTCGGCCCGGTAATGCTGCGGGAGGACCTCGCCACCGGCCTGACCTATGCCGACGGCGCGATCCGCATTGATCCGCATGCTCCCGGCCTCGGCATCATCGTTGACGAGGAACGTGTCGCCCGCTTCCACCTAACGAGTAACGAGTGAGGGCCTTCTCGCTACTCGTACGTGTTATTCGCTCCGGCAAAGAGGACGCCATGGCGAGCGACGAGCAGTGATAGCCGGACGAAGGTGTATGAGTGATGTATACTCAATATCATGAGCAATCGGACGTTCGACAGGGATATGATGATTGATGATGCCGGCCTCGCTCCGGGCGCCCGCGTCAGTATTCGCGGCAAGCCGGTTGGCATCACACTGACCGGCGCGACAGGAACGTTCGTCAAGGCGGATGAATACGAACCGGACCCGAACCCGGCAAGAGGAATATGACATCAAATTGATGCGCGACACGGGCTCTATCGCGATATTGACCCAGAAACAGGTGTGCGCCTGTCGCTGGGAGCGAAGGGCTATGGCGTCCTCTCATGTAGCGTGTGGCTGCGGATGCGACGGATGAGCGTCCTGTGACACGAGGAATCCCGCCCGCGATCCACATCGCCGTATGCGAAACGGTTGCGGATTTCCACGCCTGCGAAGATGTCCAACTGGCGGTCTGGGAGGGGAGCGAGCGCGACATCGTGCCGTACGACATCCTGCGCGCCATCGCGCACGCAGGTGGGACGGTGATTGGCGCGTGGGTCGGTAGGCGGATGGTCGGCATGGCGCTCAGTATCGTCGCGTGGGGAGCAGGCGGCGCGTATCATCATTCGCATTTGCTCGGCGTGCTGCCGGAGTATCGCCAGTGGGGCGTCGGTTGGCAGTTGAAGATGGCGCAGCGGGCATTCGTCCTCGCCCAAGGGCTCGACCTGATGACGTGGACATTCGATCCGCTCGAATCGGCGAACGCGCATCTCAATTTCGCCAAACTGGGCGTCATCAGCCATACCTATCTCCCGGATTTCTACGGCGCGATGCCCGAAGCGCTCAATGTCGGGTTGTCGAGCGACCGGTTGCTCGTTGAGTGGCGGCTCGACACGCCGCACGTCCTCGGCCGCCTCGCCACTGCCGAGCGCAACGCAACCTTCGGCCCCCTCGTCAGCGCGGAATCCCTCGACGCTCCCTTCCTTCTCCAGATGACCGATGACGGGTCTCCGTTTGCTCCCTCTCCCCCCGCGGGGTTGGGGCGATATCGCATCGAAATCCCCGCGAGTATCCAGGCAATCAAAGCAACCAATCCTGCCCACGCGCTCGCCTGGCGGCTGGCGACGCGCACCGCCTTCACCGCTGCTCTCACGCGCGGCTATCTGATCACCGATTATCGCGCCCCCCGCTTCCACCGCCCGGCGTGCGGCTGCTATCTCCTCTCCGAGCCGCTGGCGGCGGACGATTGACCGCCTCGCCGGAACAGAGAGCGGAGGCCGCGACGCTCTCTCGGCGGGTTGCCCGCTGTCCGAAGGGAGAGACCGCATGCGGTACAATATTCGGGGTCGCATCTCTCAAGGAGGAATCCGCGTGCAATGGGCGGAGACAGTTCTGGCGAACCTCAAGGAGCACAATGTCCGGCTGATGACCTATGTGCCGGACAACATGCTCATCCCCCTGATTGACGGCGCGCAGGCGGATATGCACTTCACCGCCTTCACCGCGACGCGCGAGGAGGAGGCAATCGGTATCGCCTGCGGTGCGGATATGGCGGGGATGCGCGCCGTCGTCCTGATGCAGTCGAGCGGCTTCGGCAACACCATCAACGCCCTCGCCTCGCTCGCCGTTCCCTACCAACTGCCGCTCCTCATGGTGATCTCGGAACGCGGCGTAATCGGCGAGTACAACTCCGTGCAGATGCCGATTACCCGCGCCATCCGCCCGGCGCTGGACGCCCTCGGCATCCCGCACGTCACGCTCGCGCGCGAAGATGAATTGCACTTCCTCAGCCACCGAATGATTCGCCAATGCTTCCAGACCCGCACGCCGACCGCGCTCATCCTCTCCCCACTCCTGACGGGTGGCAAGACCGACGTGTGACGAGTAACAGGTAACGAGTGACGAGGCAGTACGTAGGGGCGCCATCACAAGAACATTACGGAGGCGATGATGGTTCTGTCTGATACTGCGGCAGCGACCGCGAAGTCCGCGACACCGATGCAACGCCTCACGTTGACACGCAGTCTCGTCGCACTCCTCACGCACGAGGAGGCGGTGGTGGCGGGGATCGGCAACACAAACTTCGACCTCTTCGCCGTCGGGCACCGCCCGCAAAACTTCTACATGCTCGGGAGCATGGGGCTTGCGGCGCCGATCGCATTGGGGGGCGCGGTGGCGCAACCGGAGCGGCAGTTCTTCGCGCTCGAAGGGGACGGCTCGCTCCTGATGAACCTCGGCTGCCTGGCGACAATTGCCAGCGTTGCGCCGCGCAACCTCACGGTCGTTGTCTGGGATAACGGGTTGTATCAGATCACCGGCAAGCAGCGCGCCGCGACGGGCGGTGTGACCGACATCGTCGGTGTCGCGAAGGCGGCAGGCATCACGAAGAGTGTGTGGGCGACGGACGAAGCCGACTTCACGCGCCTCGTCATGCACGCCCTCACCGACGATGGCCCGCATCTGATCGCCGCCCATGTGGACGCCGCCCCCGGCGCCGCCCGCCCCGAACGCGACCCGGTGCTGCTGCGCGACCGCTATATGCGCGGTATCGGGGCAGTAACGAGTAGGGAGTAACGAGTGGCCCCGCACCTTCTCGTTACTCGTTACTCGCTACTCCCTACTGCGTGTTGCCCTGCCGACGTGCCCGCGCGGCGGCCAAAGACCGCGCCGCTGGTGAGGCCGCTGCCGCCGGGATAGTTCCCATAGAACAAGCCACCGACCAATTCCCCGGCGGCGTGAAGGCCGGAGATTGGGCGATCCGCATGGTCGAGGACGCGGGCGCCACTGTCCACCTTGACGCCGCCGAAGGTGAAGGTGATGCCGCAGGTGACGGCAAAGGCGAGATAGGGCGGCGTGTCGAGCGGCAACGCCCAGTTGCTCTTCGGCGGCGTCATGCCGACCGTCCGCTTGCCATCCTTGACCGCCGGGTTGAAGTTGCCGGGCTGGATGGCGGCATTGAAGGCGGATACTGTCGCCTCCAACGCGTCCGGGTTCAGCCCGATCTGCTCCGCCAGGGAACGCACGCTGTCGGCCTCGTGGCGGGAGACGCCGGGCGCGGTGTACTCGTCCTGCCGGAGAAGCGGGTCAGTTTTCGCGTCGAAGAGTTGCCAGGCGACCGCGCCGGGCTGCTTGAGAATCTCCGCGCCGTACTTCGCGTAGGTGTAGTTGCGGAAGTCCGCGCCCTCATCGAGGAAACGCGCGGCATTCCGGTTGACGACGATACCGATCGGGTACGACTGCTTCGAAAACAAGTGCGCGATCTCGCGGTCGCCAGTCGGCGGTGCGCCCGCATCCCACTGGATCGCGTGGCAGCCGCTCCAATGGCCGTACGGCTGCGCGCCCGCCTCCAGCGCGAAGTGGAGGACTTCGCCGGTGTTGTACGGCGTGCCGCGCACCTTCGCCACATCCCAGTTCGGCCCAAGGTACATCGCGCGCCGCTGCGGGTCCGCCTCAAAGCCACCGCTCGCCAGCACGACCGCCCGCGCTGCAATCTCCGCGCGACCCTCCGGCCCATCCACGACAACGCCCGTCACCGCGCCATCCGCACCACGACGCAACCTGACGACCGGGCAGTCATAACGGATGGCGATGCCGCTGGCGAGCGCGGCGGCCGTATGCTGGGCAATCATTCCCTTGCCCTCGCCGACCGTACCGAGCGGCAGATTGCCGAAGAAGCGGGATTTCCCTTCCACGCGGAACGACTGCCGCTCGTACATCAATTTCCAGCGGATGCCCTTCGCGTGCATCCAGCGCACGACATCCGCCGCATCGTTGACGAGGGTACTGGCCAGCGCACGATCGCACCGCCCATCGGTCACACGGAGCATATCGGCCATGAACTGTTCCGGGGTGTACGGCGGCAACTCGACTGCCGCCGCGTGCGCGTCTGTCAGATCATCGAGGATCGGGCGGAGATCGTCCAGCGAATTGAACGTCGTCCGCGTCGCGCCCGCCGTGAAGTAACTGTTGCCGCCCGCCCATGCGCGTGGCGCTTTCTCCACGATCAGGACGCGCCCGGTATGCTCCCGCGCCGCGTGCGCCGCGCAAAACCCGGCATTGCCGCTCCCCACCACGACGACGTCATACGTTTCCGGCATCGCGCCCCCTGAGTGAACAATTGGCGGTCGTAGTCGTAGGGGCGATTCGTGAATCGCCCTCCCCGAATCGCCAGTATAACAGCCAGGTCATACGTCGAGGTTCGCATTCGGGAGTTGAGACTCAGCACTCAGTATTCGGCACTTTAAAAAGGGGGGTGGCGACGCTGGAGGGGCGCCGCCACCGAGGCAAAGGGGGACAGGGCAGAAGAAATGAACATTTGAGGACCCGCTACCACCGTCTCAATGAACCGTCGCGGAGCGTCGAGAACGTGGGGCGCATGGCTGCGCTTTGTGGGCGCGGCGCGGGACTTGGGGGCAGGTTCGCGAGCATGCCGTTCGTTGTCAGTGTGGCCGGGTAGTCATCCTCTGTTGGTGCGTACCCCGCCGTTTCCGCTTCCTCCTTACCAACCGCGAACGCCATTCACTGATGATAACGGGGCGGGGATATAAAATGTGACGGGTAATCATATTTTCTCTTTAGTTCCGACTTTTCGGTAGCATATGCGAGCGTGACTGCTCGTCTCCTCCTCGACATTCATTGCTCATCGCTCATTGCTTCCCGTCATCCCTTGATCGCGCCGCTCAACACGCCGCGTGTGAAGTAGCGTTGCAGGAAAGGATAAACGATCAGGATCGGCGCGGTCGCAATGACGACGACAGCCATCTGGATCGTCTGTGCGGGCGGTGGTGGCTGATTCGGATCGAGCGCCACCGCATTCGCCAGCGCGCCCCCCTGCAAGACGTATTGCCGCAGCACCAGTTGGATCGGCCACTTGTGCGCGTCATTCAGGTAGAGCGTCGCGCGGAAGAAGTCGTTCCAGTGCGCGACGCCATAAAAGAGCGCGATCACCGCCAGCACCGGCTTCGACAGCGGCAGGATGATCCGCAGGAGCACCCAGAGATCGCTCGCGCCGTCGAGCCGCGCGCTCTCCACCAACTCACTCGGCAGGCTCATGAAGAACTGCCGCAAGATGACGAGGTTGAAGGCGTTGATCGCTCCCGGCAGGATCAGCGAGCCGTACGTGTCAATGAGGCCGAGGTTTCGGACGAGCAGGTAATCCGGGATGATGCCTGCCGAGAAGAGGAGTGTGACCAAGACGAGTGCGAGGACGGCATGGCTCCCCGGCACTGCGGGGCGGCTAAGGCCGTACGCCATGCTCACGGTCATGACCATGTTCACCACCGTGCCGCCGAGCGTCAGACCGATGCTCACCCATAAGGCGTGTGCGACGATACCGCCCTTGAAAATCGCGCGGTACGCCTCCAGGGTCGGATGCTTGGGAACAAGGATCAGGCCACCGCCGAGGACATCCATGTAACTGGAGAAACTGACCGCGATCACATACACGAAGGGAAAGAGCATGAGAAAAGCGAGCACGGCAAGGAGTGCCATCTTCCCGACGCGGGCAAGGGTGCTTGGCTTCTCCATCCACGGCGGATATGCCGGCGTACGTCTCGCCATCAAAACGCCCCTTCCCCGCCGAACGCCTTGGCAACCCGGTTTGCCGCGAAGACGAGGATCGCCGCCACCCCTCCCTTGAGGAGGCCGACCGCCGCGCTGAACCCCCAATCCCCGCCCTGGATACCGCGGAAATAGGTGAAGGTGTCCAGCACCTCGGCGGCCCGCGCGCCGACCGCGTTGCGCTGGAGGAAGATCTGCTCGAATCCGGTGTTAAGGATAGTCGCGAGCCGGAGGATGAGCAGCAGCACGATCACGCCCCGGATGCCGGGCAGCGTGACGTGCCAGAGCCGCCGCCAGCCATTCGCACCGTCCATCGCTGCCGCCTCGTAGAGCGTCGCGTCAATGCGAGTGAGCGCGGCGAGGATGATGATCGTCCCCCACCCCGTCTCCTTCCAGATCACCTGCAACACGACGAGCGGCTTGAAGAAACCGGGGTTATTCATGATGTTGATCGTGTGGCGCCCACCGTTGCGCAGGAACTGATTGATGAAGCCCGCGCCGCCGAAAATCTGCTGCCAGAGGGCGATGATAATCACCCAACTAATGAAGTGTGGCAGATAGAGGACGCTCTGCATCAGCCGCTTGGCAGGCTCGCTGACCATGCTGTTGAGGAGCAGGGCGAGAATGATCGGCGCGGGAAAGAAGAAGGCGAGTTGCAGGGCGCTGATCTCCAGCGTGTTCCTGAGCGCGATGCCGACATCGGGATCGGTGAAAAGCCGGTGAAAATTGGCGAAGCCGACCCAGGGGCTGTGAAAGCCGAGGAAAGGTGAGTAGTCCTGAAAGGCGATGATGTTGCCCAGGAGTGGCAGGTAGCGGAAGACGACGAAGTAGACGAATCCCGGCAGGATGAAAAGGTACATCCACCGCTCCCGCCAGATGCGTGCGGAGAGCGGCATCGTCTTCGCCCCGGCACGGCGTTGCGTCCTCGTTCGTCGCACTGCCCTATGCATTGCTTCCTTTTACGCCTCATCCCGGCCCCTCACTCCATCGCCCCGCAGGTATGCAAGCGGCCCGTTCCGGCGATGGAGAGGGGAGACGGCAGTTATTGTCCGACCAGCGCGTCCTGGTATTCCTTGCGGATCTGATCGCCACCGCGCGCTTTCCACTCCTTGATGTATTGATTGAGCGCGGCGAGCGGGTCACGGCCGGTGATGATCGCCGTGATGCGATCGGCGCCGAGTTGGTTCAGTTCGGTGGATTTCGCGGCATTCGTCGGTGAGAAGGCGGTGAGCGCGGGGTTCTCGATGCCGAGCGCGGCGATCTGTGCCGCCGCAGTCTGCAAGTATTGCGCGTCGCCCGGATCGCTGGGGTAATAGAAGACGGGTGGCGGGACGACGACCGTGCCGAGTTCGCTGATCTCCGCGCGGCCGCGATCGTTGAGGATGCGCGTCCCATCCGGCTGCATGGTGTGGTGGACGCCCTCGATGCCGAAGGTGAGGAAGTTGTACTCCTCGCTGCCGAACGGCGCGCTGAAGTAATCGAGGATGCGCAGCAGTTCCTTGACGCGCTCCGGGTCTTTGCCGTCTTTCGCGGGGATCGCGGCGATGCTGCCGAACCCCGTGCCGGTGTACGTTACACCTTTGCCCCCATCGAAGCCGGGCGGGACAAGCGCGCCGAGGTTCGCCGCCGGGTTGACACGCTTCGCCTCAAAGCGCATGCGGATATCGCCGTTCAGTTGGATCAGGGCATCCGCGTAACCACCGATGTTCCCGGCGATCAGTGCGTTCGTCGCCTGCGTGCGGTTCATCGTCGCGGCGTCCGGATGATACACGCCCGCCTCGTACAGTTTGCGGGCAAAGACGAGCGATTGCTTGAACTCATCGGTTTCGATCTGGTTCGTCAGCGTGCCGTCCGCGTTCTTGCGCCAGCCATTCGGTACGCGGAACATCCCCCGGAGAAACGGCATGCTCCAATCGGCTCCCTGCCCACTGAGCGCCCAGGTATCCGGCTTACCGTTCCCGTCGGGGTCGTTCTTCGTCATCGCGGTGAAGAGATTGAGGATGTCGTCGGCGTTCTTCGGTACGGGGTTGCCGAGTTTCTCCGCCCAGTCCTGCCGGTAGAGGAGCGCCGGGCCAATTGCGAGGCCGAGGCGGGGCACACCGTACAGTTTCCCCCGGATCGCCGCATTCTTCCACGACGCGGCGGGATACTGCGCGAGGTTCGGGTACGCCGTGAGCGCGCCGCCGGAGAGATACGCCGTCAGATCGGTGAACGCGCCCTGCTGCACTGCCTTGTATTGATCCGGCACGGAGAGCGGCGAGATGAGCAGGAGATCGGGGATATCGCCGCTGGCGATCAGCGCTGTCGCCTTCTCGGTGTACTGCGGCAATGGCACGAGGGTGAAATCCACCGTCGCGCCGAGCCGCTTCTCCAGTTCCTGCCACCATTGGTTCTGATCGTGCGGCACGGCGGGTGGCCGCTGCGATGCCTTCGTAATCGAGACCTTCCCGCCCTTCCCCGGCATACCGGCGACCGATTTGAACGGCGCGGGCGGCGTGAGGTACGCGTCCGGCACATTCGGCGCCGGCGACGGCAGTTTGCCATTCACCGCCGGGCGCGCAGTCCCGCTTGCCGCGTTCGCCGGGGCACTCGCGGCGGGCGCAGTCGCGATGGCGCTCGGTGCGCTCGGGCTGGATCGCGCACCACAGGCAGCGAGGAGTGCGCCACTCGCGGCGGCGGCGGCCCCTCCCAGTGCGATGCGGAGAATGCTCCGCCGACTCAACCCACGGGGAACACAGGGGGACCGCTGCTCGTCACGCATCGCACGCTATTCCTTTCGGTTGTTGGGTGACTTACACCCTAGATGGCGCGATGATGCCCGTTTCCCGCCAAACGCGCAAGAGCGGAGCGCACCGTGCGCCCGGTTTTCGTGGTAGCGTAGGCTTCAGCCTGCGCGACCGCGGTTCAATCGGTTTCGATCAAAGGAGGTACCAATGGCAGTCATGCGGTTGGAGATTCGGGCACGCGGGGTGTATGCGGACGGGTCGGCGTTTGGGGAAGCAGGGGCATATGAGCGGATTGACGGGACGATTCACTTCGCCAGCGATCCCGCGCACCCGGCGAACGCGCTGATCGTGGACCTCGACAAGGCGGCGCGGGACGACGCGGGGCAGGTGCGCTTCTCCGCCGACTTCTGCCTCCTTCAGCCCGTTGACCCCGCGAAGGCGAATCGGCGACTGCTCTTTGAAGTGTTAAACCGAGGTCGGAAACTCGTACCGCGCATGCTCAATCATGCCGCGCCGACCGCCGTGCCGACCGAAGCGATTGACCCCGGCGACGGCTTCCTCCTCCGGCATGGCTGGACGCTCGCCTGGTGCGGCTGGCAGTGGGACACGATCAGGAGCGCGGCGCTGATGGGCCTCGACGCGCCGGAAGCGGTGGAGCAGTCGGCGGAGGCGAATTCCATCCAGGGGAAAATTCTTCTCCAATTCCAGCCGAACGAGCGGAGTTACAACCGGCTGCTCGCCGACCGTGTCCACCAGCCCTACCCCGCCGCCGATGTGAACGACCCGGATGCGGTGCTGACTGTCCGCGACTGGCCCAACGGCCCGCGCGCGACGATCCCGCGCGACCAGTGGCGGTTCGCGCGCGGCGGCAAACACCCCGCGCCGGATGACACCCATCTCTGGCTCAGCACGGAGTTCAAGCCGGGCAAGGTCTATGAAGTCGTCTATCGCACGCGTCGCTGCCCGATCGTCGGGGCGGGGCTGCTCGCGGTACGGGACTCGGTCTCGTTCCTCCGGTACAGCGACGCGGCAGACAACCCGTGCGCGGGCCGGATTGATCGCACCTACGGCTTCGGCATGTCGCAGAGCGGGCGGTTCCTGCGCCACTTCCTCTCCCTCGGCCTCAATGTGGACGAAGCGGGGCGACCCGTCTTCGACGGCATCAACATTCATGTCGCGGGGGCGCGACGGGGCGAGTTCAACCATCGCTTCGCCCAACCCTCGCAGCAGCACATCCCCAGTTTCGGCCACCTGATGCCCTTCACCGATGACGACCAGACTGACCCGCGGACCGGGCAGACGGATGGCCTGATGCACCGGCAGCGCGCCCTCGGCGGCGTGCCGAAGGTGATCCAGACGAACACCTCGGCGGAATACTGGCGCGGCGATGCCTCGCTCCTTCACACGGACATTGCCGGGGCGCGTGATGTCGAGCCGCCGGAAGATGCGCGCGTCTACCTTTTCGCCAGCACACAGCACGGCCTCGGCAGCGTGCCCCTCGTGGATACGGACGCGAACACCGGCGCGCGGGGCATCCACGGCTTCAACGCGGTAGACTACGCGCCGCTCCTCCGCGCCGTCCTCGTCAATCTCGACCGCTCGGTGACGGATGGCACGCCCCCGCCACCGAGCCGCTTCCCCCGCCTCGCGGACGGCACGGCGATCCCCGGCGCGTCGGCATTCGCCGCCTATCATGGCATCCCCGGCGTGACCCGGCCCGACCCCGAACTGCTGCCGACGATCCGCCGCCTCGATCTCGGCCCCGACGCCATGCACGGCATCGGTCGCTTCCCGGCGGTGGTGGGCGAGCGATACCCGAATTACGTTTCGGCGGTGGATGCGGACGGCAACGAGACGGGGGGCGTGCGAATGCCGGATGTGATCGTGCCCGTCGCCACCTATACCGGCTGGAACCCACGCCACCCCGCGACGGGCGGCAACGGCCAGATCATCCCGATGGAAGGCTCGACCTTCCCCTTCGCGCAAACCGCCGAGGAACGCCAGCGCACCGGCGACCCGCGTCTCTCGCTCGCCGAGCGATACAGTGATCGCGCCGGCTATCTCGCCCGCGTCCGCGCCGCTGCCGAGGAACTGGTGGCGCAGCGTTACTTGCTCGTGGAAGATGTGTCGCTCGCGTTGGAAATCGCCGCCGAACGGTACGATCACTTCGTTACGTTTTCGGAGAAATGAAGGAGATCGGGCGGTTCACGAATCGTCCCGACGATATGGGAGAAGGCTCCTGCAGAACCGCGCCCCGCGCGGTGGTCGGGTAGCGGCTTCCCAACGGTTGCAGCAACTCGAGGACATTGCCGTCGGGGTCTTTGCAGAAAGCGATCCGCACCGCTGGCGCATCATGCGGGAAGTCTTCGGGGAGGATATGGAAAGGCACGCCGCGGGCTGACAGTGCGGCGTACGCGGCGTCGACATCCGCTACCTCCAGCGCCACATGTGCCCACCCCCGCGCACTGCCCGGTCCCTCCATCGCTGCCTCCTCGACCAACTCGATCGCGGTCGTCCCCGCATCGAGGAAGAGGATATCGTGCTCCGGGAAGCCGCCGAGAACCGACAGTCCGAGCGTCTCGGTGTAGAACTCCCGGAGCCGTGCGAAGTGCGTCGTGGCGAGCGCGATGTGGTGCGTCGCGAGGATGTGCAGACCTGTTTCTCTTCCCATTATTCCCAACCGAACCTCCCCGATCACGGCAGCAACAGGTGCAGATCACCGAACTCATGCCAGAGATAGCGCTCCCGGAGCGCTTCCGCGTAGACAGCGTGGAGGTGGCCGCGACCCGCAAGCGCTTCCAGCATCGCGAGATGCGTCGCCTGCGGCTCGTGGAAGCCGGTGAGCAGCGCGTCCACCGCGCGGACGCCTCGCCGCGGCGTGACGATGAGGGTCGTCCACCCCTCGCCCGGATGCGTCGTCCCATCGGCCTCCGCGACGGTTTCGAGCGCCCGCACAACGGTCGTCCCGACCGCGATCACGCGCCGCCCGCGCGCGTGGGCGGCGTTCACTGCCGCCGCCGTCTCAACCGGCACCCGGTAGAATTCCTCGTACGGGGGCTCGTGCGCTTCGAGGCTGGCGACGCCGGTATGGAGGATCAGCGGCGCAACCTGGATGCCGCGCGCGACGAGGCGTGTGATCAGTTCCGGGGTGAAGGCGCGCCCGGCGGAGGGCATCTCCGCGCTCCCCGGCTCGGTGGCGTAGACCGTCTGATAGTACGGGAGCGGCCACGCGGCATCCACATATCGGTAGCGGATCGGGAAGCCGTGCCGCTCCAGATAGGCGGGCAGCGGTTGCGGCACGGCGAGCGTCGCGACCCACAGCCGCACGCGGGCGTCGGATAGATCGCGCTGATCGGGCCGGTACGGTGTGAGAAGCGTCATCGCGCCACCCTCCGGCAGACGCAACGTCTCGCCCGCCGTGCCGGTGAAGAGTGGGGCGGTGCCTCCTTCCCCCGGGATGCGCAGTTCCACCGTCCACAGGTCGCCGGGGAGCCGTGTGGAGAGATGGACTTCCACTACCGTCCCGTCCGGGCGCGCCGCGAGCACCGCCGCGCTCATGGTGCCGCTTGTATTGATGACGAGAACATCGCCCGCGCGGAGGAAGTCCGACAGGTCGCGGAAGCGCGCATGCACGATCCGATCGTCCGCGCGTGAGGAGACGAGCAGGCGGACCGCATCGCGCGTGAGGCCGCGCGCCTCCGGCGGCTCACTCGCCTCCAGTTCCTGCGGCAGGACGAAATCGAAGGGGACAATCGCCGGATCGAGCGCATCCATCGGTAGGCGCCGGGCGATCGGCGTAGCAATCATGGAATCCCTCCTTCCAAGTGATGACGATTCACGATGCGGCCGCGGCCGCAACGGGCGCGGCGAGCGCCCGCGCGGCGTACCGGCCGCTGGGATTGCTGCCAGCGATCAGTGCGAGCAGGCCGGGCACGCTCGTCTGGGGCAGTGGGCGGTCGCTGATGTCCTCGCCGGGGAATGCCTCTTGATGCATCTGGGTGCGCATGTCGCCCGGGTCCACCCAGTAGACGCGCAGCGCCGGGTTCTCCGCGGCGAGGACGTTGGAGAGTTGTTCGAGCGCCGCCTTGCTCGACCCGTAGCCGCCCCAGCCGGGGTACGGCTCGACCGCGGCGTCGCTCGTGATGTTCACGATGCGCGCGGTGCGCTTGAGCACGGATTGGACCGCCTGGATAAGCGCGAGCGGCGCGAGCACGTTCGTCTGATAGACCCGCTCCAGCATGTCGAGCGGATAGTCGAGCAGCGTGGGCTGCGGGCTGGGGCCGAGGATGCTCGCGTTATTGACGAGGAGATCAAGTCCCCCGGCCCGCCGCGCGGCGTCGGCGAGCATCGCCCGGTGCATCGGATCGGTGATGTCGCCGGGGATGGCGATCACGGTCGTCCGCGCCGCGAGTGCAGTGTGTGCGGCCGCCAGCGCATCCGCCCCACGCGCATCGAGGATCAAGGTCCAGTCGTCGTCCGCGAGGGCGCGGGCGAGCGCGAGGCCGAGGCCGCGCGAGGCGCCGGTGATCAGTGCGACAGATTGCATCGGTTTCTCTCTTCCTTTGGCGGTGCGCCAATCCTTCTCTGCACCGCGGTAATCACGATCGGACCATCCCATGCGCCGAGTATGCGCCGTGATGCGGGCCGGAACATCGGCGGGTCGGCCAGATGCATGCGGGACAAACCGACAGGGGCGCCTGTCGCTTCCGACAGGCGCCACAGATCGGCGTGGACGCTACAGGAGTTGGCAGAATGGTCGCCGCAGCCAGGGAAGATTGGTGGAGCAGGCTTCAGAGGAGGTGGCGCTGGGTCGCGAGGGCGACCGCGTGCGTCCGGCTCGTGGCGCCGAGTTTGGTGAAGATCGAGGTGACGTGGAAGCGAACGGTGCGCTCCGAGATGGAGAGGGTGCGCCCGATCTCCTTGTTGGACATCCCCACGGTGATCAAACGCAGGACCTCATATTCGCGCGCACTCAGGCCACCATCACCACGCCGTGAGGTACGGACCGCGGCAACTAACCGCGCCGCGACACGCGGCTCAATATAGGATCCGTCGGCAGCCACCGACCGGATCGCCCGGGCGATCTCCTCCACCGGCGCACCCTTGAGAAGATAGCCACTCGCCCCAGCCTCGATCGCGCCGAAGACCCGCTCGTCGGTGTCATAGGCAGTGAAGATGAGCACCCGCGTGGCCGGGCTGGCCGCCGCGATGCCGGGGATCGCCGCGACGCCGTCCTCCCCTGACAATTCCAGATCGAGCAACACCACGTCGGGGTGCAGGGGCCCGATCCGCGCGAGCGCCTCCTCGGCGCTCCCCGCCGCACCGACGACGGTGAAGTCCGCTTCGTCTTCCAACACCGTCACAAGCCCCTGCCGCACGATCGGGTGGTCATCCACGACGAAGATGCGGATCACGGCTGGTCGTCCTCTGGCAGCGGCACGGTGACGCGTACCGCCGTACCGCGCCCGGAGCGCCCCTCGATGCGCAGGGCGCCCCCCAAGAGGCGTGCCCGCTCGCGCATGCCGAGGAGCCCGTACCTCCCCTCATGCCTCACGGTCGCATCGAAGCCTTGTCCATCATCCCGGACGGTCAGAAGGACGTGCAACCAGCGCGTGCGCACGGTGATCGCTACGTCCGTGGCGTGGGCATGCTGGCGCACATTCGCCAGCGCCTCCTGCGCGATGCGGAAGAGTTCGGCCTCGATCCGTAGTGGCAGGTGCAGGTCGCCGTCCGCATGCACATTGACACGGATGCCGGTCTCCGAAGTAAAGGCGCGCCCGGTCGCACTGAGCGCCTCCACGAGCGACTTCCCCGCCAGGGGCAGGGTGCGCAGGTCGAGGACCGAGCGACGTGCCTCCTCAAGGCTCGCGCGGCAGAGTATCAGCGCCTGGTCCAGCCGCTCCCGTGCGCGCGGGGGATCGCGTTCCAAGAGGGTGAGGCCACCCTCGATGTGCAGCGCGATGGCGGTCAGCCCCTGCGCCAGCGTGTCGTGGATCTCGCGGGCGATGCGGGTGCGTTCTTCGGCACGCGCCAGGCGGGTGCTCTCCTCCGCCAGGCGGGCGCGCTCGATGGCAATGCCGACCTGGTTGGCGACCGTCGAGAGGAGACGCAACTCCTCCTGCGTCAGTTGCCGCCATGAGGGGCTCGTGACATTCATAATGCCCAGCGGCGTGTCCCGGAAGTAGAGAGGGATACTGGCATGATAGCGAAGTCCCTGAGTCAAATCGACCGCCTGCGCTTGCACGGCCGGGCGCAGGCGGCTGCATTCCAGCACATCAATGTTCTCGGGGGTGAGTTTCCCGCGTTGGAAGGACTGGATGCACCAACAGGAATGGCCGGTCATGCGGACCGGCTCCTGAAGATAGGGCGGGAGATGCTGCGCGGCGGCGCTGTAGAAGTGGTGCGTCTCCGGGTCGAGGAGCCAGACCCAGCCGGTCTCGAGCCCTAAGAGATCGGCGACGAGGGCGAGCGTGCGCTCCAGCGCCTCGCGGACATCGAGCGCGCTGTTGAGCGCCTCCGCCACGGCATTGAGGATGCGCAATTCGTGCGCCCGTTGCCGTGGCGACGCGGGATCGTGGGGCCGGTCGTGCGCTCCGGTCATCCCTCACCCTCGACCGCTCTCCATCGCCGTATGGAACTGAAACATACGGTGATCTGTGGGCGATGGAGAGGGGAGAAAATGCGGAACTTCATCGTTCTCTTCTTGCTCCCCTCTCTCGTGCTTGTCAGCACGAGAGAGGGGGCGAGGTCTATACGAACCGATCAAACCAGTCGCAGACGCGTTGGGCGAGGTCGAGTTGGTGCGCGCGCTCGTGGAATCCGTGCTTCTGACGCGGATAGATGACCAGTTCCGTCTCGACGCCCGCGCCCTTGAGCCCCCAGTGAAACTCCTGTGCCTGCGTGATCGGCACGCGCTTGTCCGCGTCGCCGCCGACGAGGAGCGTGGGGGTTTTCACTTTGCCGACATAGCGGATCGGCGAGCGCTCCCAGACCTGATCGGGCTCCTGGTGGACGAGGCCGATGTTCCACGCGTTCGCCGGGCCGATGTCCGTCGTGCCGATCTTGCTCACCCAGTTCGTCGGCGGCGCACCCGCGACCGCCGCCTTGAAGCGATCGGTGTGCCCAACGACCCACGCCGTCATGAAGCCACCGTATGACCAGCCGCAGACGCCGAGCCGATCCGGGTCCGCGATCCCTTCGGCAATCAGGTAGTCCACGCCCGCCATGATGTCCTGAGAGTCGCCGCCGCCGAAGTCGTAGCGATTGGCGCGCGTGAAGGCCGCGCCGCGCCCGGTCGAGCCACGCGGGTTCGGCAGCAACACCGCGTAGCCGCGCGCCGCGAGCGCCTGCCCCCAATTGTGCGCGCCCATCCCCGATCGCGGGCTGGAGACGCCCGCCGGGCCGCCGTGAATCTGCACGATCAGCGGCAAGGGTGCGTTCCCTTTCCGCTCCGGTGGCAGGAGCAGCCATCCTTCGATCTTCATGCCATCCGCCGCCTGCCAACTGATCTGCTCCATCGGCGCGAGCCTCACCTCGGCGAGTTGTGGGTTGAGGTCGGTTACGGAGCGAGCCACATCATCACCCCGTAGCGCGAAGACCTCCGCCGGGTGATCCGGCAAGGCGCAGGTGAAGGCAATCGTCTCATCCGCGACGCCCACGCTGTCAATCCAGCCACCGGGGGGAGTGCTGAGTTCGCTGCCAGCGGCCGGCTGCCCGCCGCGTGCTACCAGTGAGAGTTGACCGGCGACGCGGTTGACGATGAGATGATCACCTTGCCAGCCCGCCCATGTGGGGGTCGTGTCATCGTCATCGAGAGGGCGGACGGCGTTGTCGGCCGCGTCAATGATGAAGATGCGGGCGTGACTCGGGTCCGGCAGTTGCGACGCGACGACGAGCATCCGCTTCCCGTCCGCCGACCATGCCAGTTGACTTACCCCCATGCCAAGGCCGGAGAGCAATTCCTGCTCGTCGCCGGCGCCATCCATCCGCCAGCGAAGGAGGCGGACATTGCCGTGCGTCGCCGCGAGGTCTTCCGAGGGCGAGACGGCGGCGACGATCTCCGCACCATCAGGCGAGAAAGCGAAGGCCCAAACATGCCCCGCCGCCGGGCCGAGCACAACCGGCGCGCCGCCGTACGCCGGGACGACGGCAACGGCGTGTGGCCGCCATTGCTCGCTCCAGACCTTGACATCGCTCTTCGGCTCATCTTCCGCCGCGAGCGCGCGACGGCGAGCGGTGAAGGCGATTGCCCGCCCGTCGGGCCGCCATACCGGGTTCGCCACGCCGCCGAGCAGTTCGGTCAGCCGCACCGGTTCCCCACCGGAAGCCGCCACACGATGCAGTTGCGCCTCGCCCCGCTTGACGCGATCGGACAGAAAGGCCAGCGTCGCGCCATCCGGCGACCAGCGCGGCGCGACATTGTTGTGCTCGCTCCCGGTTACGGCGCGCGGCGCGGCGCTCCCGTCGGTGGGCACGACATAGAGCGCGCTCGTCGGATCGGTCTGCCGGTGCCCGACGGGCGCGAGACAGAAAGCGACCTGACTGCCATCCGGCGCGACCTGCACATCGGATGGGGTGCGGACATCGAGAGCAACATCGGGCGTGAACGGTCGCATAGTTCCTCACAGTCGTCAGTCGGCGGTCGTTGGTCGGCATCGGGCGAGCGCGGCGACATTCGCATGATAGCAGGTGTCGCGTGATACTCGTCCTCCGTACGGAGGGTAGCGTCCTACCGGCAGCACGGCACGGTGAAACCGATCCCGCACATCGTCTCGATCATTACATCCGTGGGTGCCATGAAGGCATCACTGCCCTTGGGCGCGCTCCATCGCCCTTTCGATTGCACTCGGCAAGCGAGTCTCGAAATCGAGGATACCGACCCACTCCGGGCGGATGAAAATGCGCGCCATGCGTGGGCAGATCGGGAGGAGTTGGTCAAGCCACGCCTGCCCTGCTTCTTCCCCGGAGACCCGCTTGATCATCGCCGCGTACTCGGGTGCGATTCCCTCGACGGTGTCGGTGTGCACCGTGCCGCGAATCATCAACACCTTGTAGGGCGCGGTATCACTATCAATCGTCAGGGCGATCTTCACGCCGTCACGCAGCACTTTCATCTTCGGCGCGTCAGGCGGTGTGCCCAGCACAATCTCCTCACCATTCCAGTGGAAGCCGATGGGGACGATGCGTGGCGTCCCATCGCGCCAGTTGTACGCCAGCCGTGCCGGTATCGTCGATTGCAACAGCCCCTGCGCGACCGGGTCGTTGAGGAGCGTGATATCCCCTTGTCGTGTCGGCATCGCCCTGTCCTTCCTTTGCGCGTGTTGCCACACCCCCATTGACACATCCGCATACATCATACATACTGATATACGTATAGATCAAGGTGTTTACCAGGAAGGTTCGATGGGAACGACGACCACGGCGGTCATAGCGGACAGTGCAGCACTCCTTGATG
>Ga0102924_1000347_pt1 | contig 57823 bp, 46 predicted proteins | sample PaiPotPPM11metaG_FD_80116 | JGI IMG/M metagenome (GOLD analysis project Ga0102924, IMG submission 80116) | Iron sulfur acid spring bacterial and archeal communities from Banff, Canada, to study Microbial Dark Matter (Phase II) - Paint Pots PPM... ... | reverse complement strand
GTGTTCCTGATCTGGCGCAGGGAGAGGTGTGTTTGTTGCAGGATGTCGCGCCCCTGCGCGGCTGGCAGCGTATCGAGCGCGCGGTGGCCGTCGATGCAACGGTATTGGATCGGTTGGCAGTAGGCAACATCGCTTATGCTCTTCTCCCGGCTCTGCAAGCGGTGTTGCCTGTCCCTCCGCCGCAGCCCCTGCGGGAACTGGCCGCTGATCCTGATCTGGACGACTCTCTTCTCTCGTTTGAGGCAACCAGCGAAGACGTTGCAAAACCTGCATAGATCATGCAGACCGATGCAGGAAAAATAGACTGGAGCGTTGTCTTCCCGTGCTGTTCTGCCGGCTCGTAGGTAATGCTGTCCTCTGCCGTGACAGGCAGCTTGTCTCTGCGAACGTCAAAGACCGTAAAGCGCAGCAACGCCTTCGGCTCAAGGGCGGTCACCGTCCTTTCGACGATGACGGTGTCATCCTGACCTTTCCAGAGAACCGGACTCGGCTTTGACGCGCTTTCGCCTTCCCGGCTTTCACACTCGCACCGCTCAAGGGCCTTCACCCTGCTCTCTTTCACGAGGAAAATGGTGCCAGTTTCTTGTGCAAATACCCGAGAGCCTGCTCATCCCAGCGTGGCGTGAGCCAGGCGAACAACTGCGTTTTGGCGTCGGTGGGCGAAAGTTGGAGTGGTGTGATGCCGTGTCCTTCCATCCAGCCCTCGGCCAACATATAGCAAGTGCCGCTCCAGCCACTGTTGTGGCCCTGCGCAGTGCGATTTTCGGCCACGCCTGACATGACGATATCAGCGCTGTTTTGCAATGCGATCAGCGCGTGGTCGAAGGCAGGTTTGTCAGCTTTGTCCTGCATGCCAGCCCGTCGTCTGAGTACTCTGACCTCGATGCCGGGAGACTGCTGGATGATCTCATAGATCCGGACAGTCGCGCGAGCCAGCAGACCAGCGGCGTAGCGCTCTTGCACCGATTGGGGCGACGCGAGCAGACATGCCACGAGTGGAAACACGCCGCGAGCGATCAAGAGCGGTCGCAAGCCGAGAAAGCGGCCATAGGCGGCGCTGCCCTCGGCGGCAAAGCGAACGCGCCAGTGCCAGGGATCGGTGTCGGCGCCCGTATGCCATGCACCGGGCTCAGTCAGCGATTCAAGAGAGGGATGGCCGGGAATGAAGTTTGATAAGGGCAAGATACCTAGCTGTTCTACGGCCTGGCTGGCCTCTTCATAGGTATTCACGATGCGATGCAACATGGATAAGCTCCTTCTACGTTAAACTATTCTCAAGCCCTCTTTCTTGAGAAGGTGTTTCAGCGGCAAGAGACCCCACCGGCCACATTCCGTCCTCGCGAACCGGATTGATTCCTGTGATACACTGTTGCTTTCATGCTAGCGAGGTCGCTGCGGCGTCCTTCAAGCGGTCCGCGAGCGCAGTATACCTCTGCCGATCCAGTACGCGCCGCGTGGCAAAGCCAATCGCCTTCGTCGGTCCTACCAGAATGGCCCGCTCTCTGGCTCGCGTGAGTCCCGTGTAGAGCAGGTTGCGGCTGAGGAGGAGATAGTGCTGCATGAAAATGGGAAGGATCACCACCGGATACTCGCTACCCTGCGACTTGTGAATGGTGATAGCCCAGGCCAGCGCGATCTCCGCCAGATCGGCATCATCGTAGTTGACGTGGCGCTCGGCAAATTGCACGATCACCTCCTGCTCTTCCAGGGAAATTTCGACAATCATGCCGAGGTCGCCATTGAACACGTCACGCTGATAGTCATTGACCTGCTGGATCACGCGATCCCCCACACGCAAGACCGTCCCGCCGCGCGCCAGTTCGGTCTTTTGCGGCGTGGCCGGATTGAGGACCTGCTGGAGCAGGAAGTTGAGTTGCCGCGTTCCTACCTCGCCGCGTGTGGTAGGCGACAGCACCTGCACCTGGGTGAGTGGATTGATGCCATGCCTGGGCAGGTACTCGCTGACCAGGTGACGGATGCCTTCCGCGCCCACCTCTGGTTCCGGCGCTTCCAACCACAGGCAATCGGAGGAGGCGAACTTCGTGGTCGGGGTAAGTTGCGGGAACTGCCCGGCGTTGATGCGGTGGGCGTTCGTCACGATGTGGCTCTCGGCAGCTTGCCGGAACACTTCCGTGAGGCGAATCACTGGAATCTGCTCCGAAGCGATGAGGTCGCGCAAGATCATGCCCGGCCCGACGCTCGGTAATTGATCGATGTCGCCCACGATGAGAACCTGCGCGTCTGGCGGGATGGCTTTCACGAGCGAGTGCGCCAGAAACAGGTCGAGCATCGAGGCTTCATCGACGACGATAGCCTCGGCTTCCAGCGGGTTGGTGTCGTTGTGGCGAAACTGCATAGTTTTGGGGTCAAAGGCCAGCAGGCGGTGAATGGTTTTGGCCTCGCGCCCGCTCAGATCGGCCAGTCGTTGCGCGGCTCGTCCGGTTGGAGCCGCCAGCAGGATCGTCTTGCCCATCGCGTGCCAGAGCGCCACAATTGTTCTGGTGGTAAACGTCTTGCCGCAGCCGGGTCCGCCGGTCAGGATAAGGAAGCGCGAGGAGGCGGCCAGTTCGACCGCCTGCCGCTGTGCCTCCGAGAGCGTGATGCCTTTCTTTTGGGTATAGCCATCGATCCAGCGGCGCACGCGCGGCACATCCACGTCAACGGGATGCGTGAGCAACGTGGCAAGACGGTTGGCAAGCGCCTGCTCGGTGCGGTAAAACGCGGGGGTGTAACAGATGGATTGGTCATGGAGGTCGCCATAGCCCGCTTGCCGGATGAGTTGCTGGTTGTCCACCATCTGGTCAATAAGGTCAGCCACCTGCTTCGGGTCAATGGGATGCTCTGGCAGCGTCAATTGTTTCGCCACGCGCTCGACGAGTTCGGTCTGTGGCAGAAAACAATGCCCATCCTCAACGGCAACAGTGAGGCTGTAGGTAATGCCTGCCTGCACGCGAAAGGCTGACTCCGGTTCGATACCCAGATGGCGCGTGATGGTATCAGCCGTAATAAACCCGATGCCATAGATATCTTCAGCCAGCTGATAGGGATTCTTGGAGACGACTGCAATGGCTTGCTCGCCGTATTCTTTATAGATTTTGACGGCGTAGGTGGTGGAGACGCCGTGGCCTTGCAGGAAGACCATCACCTCCTTGATGGCTTTCTGGGCTGCCCAGGCGCGTTGGATCATCGCTACTCTTCCCTTGCCGATTCCCGCAACCTCGACCAGCCGCCCGCTCTGTTCTTCGATCACCGAGAGCGTTTCCAGGCCAAAGTGCGCCACGATGCGTTTGGCCATGACCGGCCCGATGCCCTTGATGAGACCACTGCCCAGGTATTTCTCCAGCCCGGTCAAGGTCGCCGGTTTGGTTTCCTGAGCAGACACGATCTGAAACTGCTGGCCGTACTGGGGATGCTCGCGCCAATAGCCCGTCAGACGCAGCGTTTGCCCGGCGGCAATGGCCGGAAACTTTCCAACGATGGTCACGAGGTTGCGATTTCCCGGCACGGCGAGCCGCGCCACTGTATAGCCGGAGTCGTCGGCATGATAGGTCACACGCTCCACGATCCCCTGTAGGTGTTCCGGAGGCGGTTGTCCTTTCTGTTCAAGTGAGACATCGGATGATGATGACACGGTCTCGTTGATCCTTTCTTGCTGCCACCAGTATAGCAGCCAGGGGTCTTGCTGCCAAGAGGCATCGCTCTCTCCACCAGGGTCTGGGAATGCTCGATGAACAACCGGATTGGCTCGTTGTGTCTGACTCTCGCATGAGAGGACAAGTAGTATTCCCAGGTCCTGAGAAACTTCCAGCGCCCTCCTTGTGAGCCGTTTCTGGTGATCGTATACTGAGAACGATGAGAGCGACAGACAGAAGAAGAGGTGATTCCATGGGAGAGCGACGTTATCTCAAACTTCTCAAGAAAGGTTCACAAGCCTGGAATACCTGGAGAGCAAAGCATCTCGAGGGACGACCCAATCTCAGCGGCATCATGCTGAGAGAAGCGGCCTTGAGCGACGTCGATCTTTCCGACGCCTTTCTCTGCCAGGCCAACCTCATCAACGCTGTTCTCACCGGGGCAATCCTCAGAGAAGCCCACCTGGGCGGCGCGGACCTCACCGGGGCCAACCTCTCTCGGGCCAATCTCGTCAAGGCCATTCTCAGTGGGACGCTTCTCAAGGAAGCGAATCTGAGCGGCGCGGACCTCTTTGGCGCCAATCTGACCTGGGCGAACCTCAGCGGCGCGAATCTGAGTGGAGCCAGCCTCAGTGGGGCCGATCTGAGCGGAGCCAGCCTCCCGCAAGCGCGGCTGACTCAGGCCTATCTCTTCGAGGCCAACCTGCGTGGCGCCGACTTGAGCCGGGCCGATCTGGTCGGGGCCAACCTTCGCGAGGCGAATCTGTACGGAGCAACGTTCACGGCAGCAGCGTTTCGCGATGCCGATCTGCGCGGGGCCAACTTCAACCGGGCCGACTTGAGCGGAGCTGATCCCAGTGGGGCCGACCTCGGTGCGGCGACGCTGCGGGGTGCGACGCTAGCCGGGACAACGCTCAAAGCAGCTTGCCTCAGCGGGACCGACTTGCGGTGGGCGCGCTGCATCAGAGCCGTTCTCAGCGACTGCGACCTCACACGGGCCAATCTCATCGGAGCGACATTGAGCGGGGCCGATCTCAGCGGAACCGATCTCAGCCGGGCTAATCTCTCGATGGCCTGCCTCAGCGAGGCCGATCTCTATCTGGCAAACCTCAGCGAAGCTGTTCTCAAGGATACCGATCTGCGCCGGGCTGATCTCAGCGGCGCCAATTTCACCGGGGCCGATCTCAGCAGAACTGACCTCAGGGGAGCCAATCTGCAAGGCGCTTTGCTCGACAGAAAGGGCAAGGTTTCCCTGGCTGGCAGCAATCGTGGGGAAGCGTCCAATGATGGTTAAGAGATCGCGGTTTCTAGCTCCAGCCTTTGGTATATTACCTTGCCTTTCTTATTCATGAGGAGTCTTATTCTGTGTCTTCTGACCATCGTTTTGGCTGCCTGCAAGAGTGATTAGATGATACAAGACGCACAGATGAAGCGTCAACCACCAGAAATACACAACTGAGCCTGAGAAGAATTGATCGTGATTCATGAGTCCATGGGCTGTTTCATTCCTCAGGTTAGAGCCAAAACGCTCGATCAGGAGACCTTCCAGGTCAAATGCGATGTCTTCTCCTAGAATGGCTGTGAGTTCCTTCCTAAACTTGTCATACACGGTGTTAAGATCGAGTTCATTTTGAATATCGTGAGAGGTAAGATTTGATACGACATGACCTTGTTGGTACAGCAAATGGCGAATAGAATTCTCAACCTGCGGAAGAAGAAGATGTGCAGCCACCAGAAAATCACCGGTGAAGCCAGCGTGGAGCCCCCTTGCGTAGATATATTCTCGTCCTTGCGGCACGAACGGGTTATTAGCGACGAAAGGTAGTACATCTTCGATTCGAATGCGATGTTCTATTGACCTCAGCATAAGGATCTAAAGTGGTTGAGCTGGCCGGTCGATAAAGGAAGGGATGAGTAAGAAAGAATCCATTCCAAAAGACTGGGGCGAAGGACGAAAATGCGCGCCAGGGAACTCTCTCAACAAGGCTGGAAACAAAAAGACATCGCGGTGAGCCAATGGATGAGCAGAGCGAAGCAAGATGGTTCTGTTGCCCTGCGCCATCAACCACCTCCCGGCCCACAGCCGAGCTGACAGAGGAACAACGAGCCCGATTGGGCGAACTGCTGGTCAAAGAGGCCGAGTCCTACGGATTTCACGGGGCTGTCTGGATGATCTTGCTCGTGGTGGTGCTGATCAAAGAGCCATTTGGCGTCACGTATCATCCAGCCCATTGTAGACGTCTCCTTCGCGCGATCAAATACAGCATCTAAAAACCCGAAGAACAAGCTACCCGGAGAAAGGAGCAGGCTCGAGGTACGGTGTGAAGAACACTCGCTGGCTCTCAAAAAAAACCGAGCAGGAACAGCGACAGAGCGGTTTTGTACAGGAGGGCGTGTGGAGCCTGCTCAAACGACGCGAACTGAAACATTGTGTTGCCACGATCTCCCTGAGATTGACCACGCTCTGTTGCTCGCTCGGACACGGCTCAGACATCACAAACAGACGCTGTGCCACCGTTTTGTTCATGCTGGCTACTCTCTTGAGTTTTTTCTGCTGAGGTCAATAAGTTGATCTGAACCCGCACCGGTTCCACGGTAATGAGTGCAAGTCCACCTTGATGCAGTTTCGCTCTAGTACTACAGTGACAGTTAGGGAGAAAACGTGGTAAACTGCTTCAAAGGGAGTGAAGCAGATGACCACAGAAGAGCAAAACGAGGAGAGCAGCGAAACGGATGAGGTAGTGTTGGAGCAAGCCAGAGAGGAACTGGCGCGAGTGCATGAGCGCATCGGGCCGCGCTTTCGACGAGCGGAGGCACGTCAGCGGGCGTACCGCTTTCTGCAAGGCTTACTGGCCCCGCTGGAACGCAAGAATGGCTGGCAGTTGGCGGAGGAATTGGGCGAACATGGGCCGCGCGGCGTGCAACGGCTGCTGGGAGAAGCCGATTGGGATGAAGAGGCGGTGCGTGACGACCTGCGGACCTACGTGACCGAACGCCTCAGTGGGGAGAACGGCGTGCTGGTCGTCGATGAAACGGGGTTTGTCAAGAAAGGGAAGAAATCGGCAGGAGTGGCCCGGCAGTACAGCGGGACCGCCGGGCGACGCGAGAACAGCCAGGTGGGCGTCTTTTGGGCGTATGCCAGCGCGAAAGGAGCCGCCTTCCTTGATCGGGCCTTGTATCTGCCCCAGGAGTGGACGAGCGATCGCGTACGCTGCCGGGAAGCGGGCATTGGCGACGAGGTGCAGTTCGCTACCAAAGGTGAACTGGCCAGGCAGATGCTGGCGCGGGCCTTTGCCGCAGGCGTGTCGGCCGACTGGGTGGTGGGCGATACGGTCTACGGCTACGACGAGTTACGGCTGTGGCTGGATGAGCAGCAGCAGAACTACGTCCTCGCTGTGCCGGAAACGCACACGGTGTGGATCGCTGGGCGCCAACAGCCGGTCGGGCTCGTCGCGGCCCTGTTGCCGGAGTCCGCCTGGGCGGTCCTCTCCGCAGGAGAAGGGAGCAAAGGACCCCGTTTGTATGAATGGGCCTGGCTGCAATTGCCGGAGCAGAGCGAGGGAAGCGGGCGAGCGCGCTGGATCCTGATCTGGCGCAGCCTCTCCGACGCGAGCAAGCGAGCGTACTACCGCGCGGCAGGTCCCGCGCAGACGAGGCTGCCGGAACTGGTGCGCGTGGCAGGCAGCCGCTGGAAAATCGAGGAGGGTTTGGAAGAAGCCAAAGGCGAAATGGGATTGGATCAGTATGAGGTGCGCGGCTTGCGCGCCTGGTATCGCTTTGTGACCCTGGCGCTGCTGGCCCATGCTATCCTGGTGGTGCTGCGCGCAGAGGCGCAGGAAAAAAAAGTGGCAGCGAGCCGGGGAGCATCGGACTGAGTGTGGCCGAACTGCGGCGGCTGGTGCATGCGCTCCAGGAGCCAGCCGCCCAGCGCGAGCGGCGGCTGTGGTGGTCGCGGTTTCGGCGCAGGCATCAGGCCGGGGCTCGGCGCTCACATGTGGCGCGCCGAGCGCGTCAGGCTCCTCTGCGGTCAGCTCCGCTCGCCTCCGCCCATCCTGTTGCCAGGCCTGCCCGCGCTCACCGATGCGAAAGTCGGGAGCAGCTTCGTCCCCTGCTTCCCCCGCAAAAGCCTCAGACGGGGCGTCCAGCGATCGATCATCGCCTGATGGTGGAAGGCATGTTCTGGGTCATGCGCACAGGTTCCTCCTGGCGAGAACTGCCTGAGCGTTTCGGACCCTGGTCCACGGTCTCCAGCCGCTATCAGCGCTGGTGCAAAGAAGGGCTGTGGACACGTATCCTGCAGGTCTTGCTTCCCGACGAAGCTGCGTTCGCTTTGTCCGCTTGATCTCTGTAACTGTCACTGTAGTACTAGAGAACATCTCAGCGCGGATTGCAGACTCAACGATAGCAGGGTCTTCAGAACTCATAGATGCCCTGCCGCCTATTGTCTTCCCCATATCTTTCATAAGTTCTACTGCCAAGATATGCTGTAATGGAGCATCCCGGACTGCGTCTTCGACCTGTTTTCGAAGATCATTGACTTTGGGTGATGAGCCAAGGAGAGAGAGTATGGTTATGGCCTCGTGCAGTGTCTTTCCCTTGACTCGATCTCTTTCCTGTTCGCTAAAGTCGCTAACATCAATGGAGACAGCTACGCGTTTCATTTCAGACCTGGATTTTGCTTGATAGTCTATGAGAAGTTTCTCTAGCTCTTCGGCGCGCTCCGGCTTCCCTCCCCAGTCGCGTAAAGCCTCGATAGCCGAACGTAGATTCCTTGATGCAAGGGAGTAACTGGGGTTTGGGCCATTGAGGCAATCCCTTGGCGCGCAACTGATCGGTGGCCGGGCGAAAAAGCGTGAGCAGTTTGGCCGTACCCCCACGCTCATACTCGTGAGGCTGCAAGAGAGGATGGCCTTCGAGTTGCCACGACGCACCGGGCTGCGGGATGGCTTGATACGGCCCGGCTTCGTCTTCATTGAGTTGCACGATCCCAGCGGCTTCCGCTTGCTCGCACGCCAGCTCGATCAATCTTTTTTTTCCGGTGTTTCCAGATCATAGACCGTTACCGTGCCGCTTTTGCGCTTGCGCAGCGCATAGCCCGTGCGACACCAGGTCCGCGTGCGCTGAAAGCTGTAGCCATTTTCATGCAAGACTTGACGGATGGTTTCGTTGGCGATATGAGGCAGATCCGTCGCTCGGAGCGCCTTGCGCAGCAGGGAGAGCGACCAGGTGGCTGTCTGCTCCTCTTTGCGATCCGGCGTTCGCTGGACTTCGGCCAGAATACGTGCCTGCTGTGCGCTCGTGTAGATCGGTTTGCCACCCCGACCCGCCGCAATCGCGAGGGCTGCCAGCCCGTGGGCATTGAAGCGTTTGACCAGTTTGCCCACGCTGCGTGCCTCGTTGAAGCCCGCCACACCTGCCGCTTGCGCAAAGGACTGCAAGGCTGCTACCGAGAGCAGCGCCTTGGCTCGTCGGGCCACATCTATCCGTTCACTGCTTGCTTTGACGATTCGACGCAATTCACGATCTTCCTGCTCGCTCAAGGGGCGCAGGGGATGGTTTTGGGGGTGAGCCATAGATGTGTTCCTTCTTTCTCTCCCCTTATTCTACCACCTTCGCTTCCCTACTGTTCCTCAATCGCTAGTTGACCCACTAGGTGGAGTGTTCGGTCTGTTAGGAGCCACGCGAAGGAGATGTTGAGGGAATTGTGACTCCTAACTCGCGCTTCTTCGTCTGAGTGTCTATACTGGAGGGCATGATAAGGGTACCACTAGTCATTCAGTCATTGAAGGGATTGTTGCGCAGGTAGTACGAACCTGTGAGATACGAAGAACACGTTATATTGGGCAGAAAAAGCTCAATCTCCAGGCTTTTCTGGCAGCCACTGCGATAAATGTCCTTCGAGCTAGTGTTTTGTCAATCCTCAAGTGAGGGGTAAAGACGTTTGAGTTTGATACGAGCATCAGCCGTCGTGAAACGCCAGTTGATGCGAACGATGCGAGCATTGCGCTGCCTTTGCCAGGCAGCGACTTCGCGCTCCAGTTCGTCTCGGCTGCCAATGTGCCGATTCAGACATTGGCGAGAGAGAATGGAGAGTTCGATTTCAGCCATATTGAGCCAACTGCCGTGTTTGGGCGTGTAATGGATTTCCAACTTCTCTACCAGTCGTCGGGCCTCAGTCGGCGGAAACGCCTCATACAAGGCGGCAGGCGTATGCGTATTTAAGTTATCCATCACCAGCACCAGCTTCTCTGCCGCGGGATACACCTCATCCACCAAGGTCCGAAGGAAGTGCGCAAAATCCTGCTTGGTGCGATGGTCGGTCACTTGCACGTATCGCTTGCCAGCCAACGGTTCGGAAGCCAGGAACAGATTGGCAGTGCCATGTCGCTCATACTCATAGTCGAAGCATGCCGGCTGCCCCGGTTGCATCGGTAAGGGCGTACGCGTTTCACTGATCAATTGTCGGTTCATTTCGTCAAGGCACACTTGCGGATGACTGGCATCATAGGGACGCGTGTACACCTCGATCACCTCTTCCATATGACACACAAACTCGGCATTGCTTTCCGGCGGAATGCACCATTGCCGGTTCAACCACGGCTTGAGTTCGTTTTTTTTAACACTTGGCGCACCGTTTCGCGCGTAATGCTCTCCACCACCTGGAGTTCCACGAGCTTCTCAGCCAGCATCTGTAACGTCCAGCGCTCTAGCCCTTCCTCTGGTTCGGAACAGGCCAGCATGATCAATCGAGCTTCCTGTTCGCCATCCAGCTTGCGTCGCCGCGGCGCGCTCGACCGTTGCCGCGTCAATGCGCTCTCCAGTCCTTCTTCCACATAGCGTTGCCGCACTCGTTCAATCGTGGCCGTTCCGACTTCTAGTGCTTCGCTGATGCGGCGATCGGTCCAGTTCGATCCTTCTTCTCCACTATCCGCTTTCAGTAAGATTCGCGCGTGGGTTTGCTTTCGCGCCGCTCCTTCTCCCTGGCTCATCACCTCGTGCAAGGCGACTCGTTCGTCTTCGCTTAACTTTACGATATACTTTTTCATGAGGCTCTCCTTGAACTTGCTTGACTTTCTTGTTCAAGGATACCTCTTTTCCCTCCTCTCATCAATTCATCTTGGACAGACCACTAGTCATTGGGTAAAAGAAGAAAAACAGGGAGCTTCTCCTGCTTCATGCTTTGTAAAGCTGGTTTGCTTTGCTTCGAAACGGATCCGACGCTTAAAGAATGCCTATTCGCCAACAATATCTTAATGGAGTTGTACCGCAATAAGCCATTATTCTATTTTTATTGACATATAAAACTTTTTGGGTTATTGTAGCCTAGTGGATTGTGTAGATTAGCGACGAGGAACGAAAAATGCGATTTTACAGATATTTCTTCTGATCTGCCTCTCCAGTAGGTGCTTCTTCTAAGAGTTTCAAATGCTGCTATTTTTGCTTTGCTTCTATTTTGCCTTACAAAGGAGAAAAACTTGTTCATGGATACGCAATTGGCACAAGATCAAACATTATTTACAGAGAGGCAGTTCGACCAAACGTCCGCTCTAAGCCCCAAATTACCTCATCCACAGCTAGCTTTCTCACGGCACGAGACGTTTCATCCTCGATTTGGTTGGATCAAAAAAGGATTTGATCGAACCAATCAGGATGGGAAAGTCTTCCTGGAAGACGATGCGACCACTATGTTCGGTGTGGGTAAGAACATGGTTCGTTCGATTCGTTACTGGTGTACAGCATTTAAGGTTCTAGAGGAAGTACAAGAAAGAGGAGGTCGAGCGAGGGAGTTTCGCCCTACAATATTCGGAAGAAAGCTTCTGGCAGATGACGGTTGGGACCCTTACTTGGAAGATCCAGGCTCACTCTGGCTACTCCATTGGTATCTGCTGAAGCCTTCTTGCATTGCCACAACCTGGTATTTTACCTTTGCTTGTTTTCAGCGTGTAGAGTTCTCTTTCGAGAGCCTCTTTCTCGCGCTCAAAGATTACATTCAATCTCAGTTCCCCAAAAGTAATATCGCGGATTCTTCGTTGCAAAAAGATATTTCCTGCTTGACTCATATGTACGTACCCCTGAAAGGGCGTACCAATGCGATTGAAGGGATGTTGGACAGCCCATTTGCGACGATTGGTCTTCTTCAACCAGAAAGCGATGGCAAGCATTTCTCATTCCATACAGGATATAAGAGTACTCTCCCACCAGAAATTATTGTCGCTGCCTGCCTGGAGTTTGCTGATAGCATTGGAAAAGGCGAAAAGACCATTTCCATTTCGCGCTTACTGTATGAAGAAGGGAGTCCAGGAAGCCTTTTTAAGCTGACCGAAAGCGTTTTGTGTAGTGCCATTGAGCAAGTTACGCAAAAAGATCGATGTGTCTCTCTTTCCGATTCGTCCGGCCTTATTCAAATGGCCTTTACTGAGCATCCAGCCATATTGGCTGAGTCTATTTTAGATCACTACTATAACAATGAATGGTAAAAAGTTAAAGATGCAACAGAGACTATCAGATATCATCACTCTTAAGCGTCGCTATTCACGATCAATTAACCTGGAGCGAGATCTTAGCGTGATTGATAGTGTTCTCGGATATATCCCCACGGCCTGGACTTTGGAGGTTACTGAGCGCATCCTGATGGCGTTCTCTACTTCTTATTCCGTCAGGGCTTGGACTATTACAGGTGTTTATGGCACGGGGAAATCAGCCTTTGCTCATTTTCTCGCATCGCTTGTGGCTCCCAAGAATGATCCAATCGCTACTAACGCGAGAAATGTTCTTGAGCAGTATATAGGTTCCGACCACCCATTGATGCTTAAACTGTCAAACGTTATACCGGCATCTGGCATTATCCGCGCAGTCGCCACTGCGCAGCGAGAACCCCTGAGCTATACTATTGTCCGTGCTTTGCGCAGGGGCTGCGAACTTTTCTGGGAAAGTGACTATGATCACTCTCAGGTATATCCTATTTTAGAGCGACTCCAAACGAATATACAGGAAAACCAAAGGATTTCAAATCAAGAAGTACTCGACTGTCTTACTCAGATTTCACTGGAAGCGGACACCGGGATACTGCTGATGATTGACGAACTGGGCAAAAGTCTCGAATATACTGCCTGGCACCAGGAAAGTGATGACCTCTATTTGCTCCAGCAACTTGCTGAGTTCCCCGTAAATGGGCAAGCGCCCAAAGTATTCATCATAGGGTTGCTCCATCAAGCATTTGCTGAGTATGCCCAAAACGTAACAAAACTTCAACGGAATGAATGGAGCAAAGTTCAAGGTCGGTTTGAAGATATTCCTTTTGTCTCCACAAATGAACATATGCTCCATCTCATGAGTCAAGCTATTGATCATGCACAGGCGCAGGATCTGGAGGCTCTTATTTATCACTGGGCTGCGACCTGGCAAAGGATGCTTTCTGCTCATGGAATAGATCAAGGACAACTCCCCCTCCAAAGTTTTACTCATCTTTACCCGCTGCATCCGATAGCTGCCTTAACGTTGCCTTTACTGTGTAATCGCTATGCCCAGAATGACCGCTCACTTTTTACCTTTCTCTCCAGCCATGAACCCTATTCGTTTGCGACTTTTCTTCAGGAGACGGAGGTTCAAAGTGAACACCCCTCGACACTGCGACTTCATCGAGTGTATGACTATTTTATAGAAGCCTCAAATATTGTCAGCGCATCAAAGGTCTCGCCGCAACGATGGATTGAAGTCCAAAATCGTATTGTGGATGCAACGCATCTAGAGGCAGATCTAGTCGCAACCCTCAAGACAATTGGCCTTTTGAACCTTGTCAGTTCTGTTGGTATGTTACGTGCAACGCGTCAGCTTGTCATCTATGCATTAGTTGAAAACCCACTAGATGAACAAGAGGCCCAGCGCTGGGACAATGCAATTCAGGAGCTGGTCAAGCGAGGGCTGGTTACTTATCGTAAACAACTTGATGAACTGCGAATATGGGAAGGTTCGGACTTTGATGTTGAGCAGGCCATTGTGGCAGCTATGGAGGCAGAGCAATCCACTGTAGCTGCCATTCTTAACCGTACGGAGCCTCTCAATCCATGCATTGCACAAAGACATAGTTATCAGACCGGAGCATTGCGATATTTTGAGCGGTATTATGTAGATACTGACAAGGATTTGATGACCTTAAAAGTCTCAAACCCAGAAAGTGTCGGAGTTATTGGCTACTGGCTTAATAACAACTTGCCTGAAAAATGTCCAGCATACACAGTAGACGAAAAGCCACTAATCCTTCTTTATGGAACCAACGTTGATAGAATTGATGCGATGAGCCGAGAATATGCATCGCTTACAATCATCGAAACCAGCGCACCTCAACTGCAAAGTGATGGCGTAGCACGGCGGGAAGTCCGTCAAAGGCTTATACAGATAAAGCATTTCCTCAATGATCTGCTTGCCCAATCGTTCCTGTCTGGCAATCAGAAGCTCCTTTGTTGTTTTTGTGGAAAGATCCTCCATATAGGAACTCAAAAAGATTTTCAGCAGCATCTTTCCGAAGTGTGCGACACCCTCTACCCTCAAACACCTATCCTATGGAATGAACTGATTAACCGCAAAGAGATTACATCTCAAGGGGCAAAGGCTAGAAGGGAACTGATTGAAGCGATGCTTAATAGTGAGCATGAAGAGCGCTTGGGGCTGTCAGGCAATGGGCCAGAGGTCAGTATATACATGTCGCTTCTCAACCGCACAGGAATCCATCGCTATACTCAAGACCAATGGTGCTTTACCGAACCACACGAACAAACCACACTGAACGTTTGGCAAGCTATCGAAGGTTTTTGTCTGAACGCAAGAACACAAACAGAGCCGCTAGATCTTCTCTATACAAAACTCGAATCGCCACCATATGGTATGAAAAAAGGGCCAATTCCAGTCTTGCTTGCGGCGGTACTCCTTAAACATGCGGATGATATTAGTATTTATCAGGATGGCACATTCATTCCCTTACTGAGAGCTGACCATTTTGAACTGTTAGTCAAACAGCCTGCACGCTTCGCTGTGAAGCACTTTGAGGTTGTCGGATTACGCCTACAGGTCTTTAAAGAACTTGCACTAACCTTGCGGAGTTCAAGGTCCCCATCTGCCTCGTCGTCACTACGTAACAACACTGTGTTGAGCATAGTCAGACCGTTGATTCAATTCGGCGGTAACCTCCCGACCTATACAGTTAAAACAAAACAGTTGAGTAGAAAAGCAATAGCCGTTCGTGATGCTTTAAGAGATGCAAGAGAACCAGATGAATTGCTTTTCACAACATTACCTCAGGCTTGTGGTCTCGCTTCTATCGGCATTTTCGATGAACAAAATGACATAGCTCTTCAGCAATTTAAGAAGATGTTGGTTCAAGCGATACAAGAGTTGCAATCGGCATACGATAGCTTGGTTGATAATTGCAAACATCTAGTATATAATACATTTGCAGTGAGGAGTGATATTACTAAAATTAGGGAAGACTTACGCGTTCGGGCACAATACTTGAAAGAGCACTGCATTGAGCGCCAAATGAAGAGTTTTATTATTGCGGCAATCAGTGATACGGCAAATGAGCAGGAGTGGTTAGAAGCGCTCCTCATGGTTATTGCTGATAAACCGGCAATATCATGGGTCGATGAAGATACAGCTCGCTTTGAGGTTCGTTTAAGCGATCTAGCCCGACGCTTTGTTCACTTGGAGGCAATACAAAGAGAAGCTTATCAATCGATTCCGTTGGGCTTTGACGTGCAAAGAATTACAATCACAAATCCTGACGGCTTTGAAGACAACCACGTAGTTTGGCTTAATCAAGAACATCAATCGCTTATCAGTGCATTTGCTGACAAAATTCTTAGTAATGAGAGTGTTCGAGATGATGAACAGCTTCAGCAAGAGCTGGTAGCTGAGTTAGTAAAAAGAGTATTTCATTCGGAGCAAGAACAATCTATTCGCCATCCATCTGCACGTGGAAAGGAAGCGTAAGCATGGCAACACAAGAAGTCAGGCATATCATGGGCCTATCTGGAGGAAAGGATAGTACTGCTCTCGCAATACTCATGTACAAAAAAGTTCCACACATGGAATATTTCTTCTGTGATACACACAAAGAACTTCCAGAAACCTATGAATATCTTGATCGTATCAAAGCTCGTCTGAGTATCAAAATCACGTATTTAAGTGCGGAAAGAGGATTTGATCATTGGTTAGATGTCTATGGGGGCTTTCTTCCTTCTCCGAAGATGCGTTGGTGTACAAAACAACTCAAAATCGTTCCTCTGGAGCAATTTGTTGGAGAAGATGAGGCAATAAGCTATATTGGTATTCGGGCTGACGAAAAACGTGATGGATATATTTCGACCAAACCAAATATTCAACCAGTCTACCCTTTTAAAGAGGCAGGACTTGTCCACGCAGATATTCTTCGTTTGCTAGAAGAGAGTGGAATCGGCCTACCTAATTACTATCAGTGGAGGACGCGCTCTGGGTGCTTCTTCTGTTTCTTCCAAAGAAAGTATGAATGGGTCCAGTTAGCAGATGAGCATCCTGACCTTTTTGCTGAGGCTGTGAAGTATGAACAGGAACACAGTGACGGACGGAAATTTACCTGGGTGCAAGGCGAAACACTCCTTGAACTTCTCGAAAGAAAAGAAGGTATTCTTGCCGAGCATAAGAAATCACTTGTTCGCCAACAGCAACGTCTGCCAAATAAGACACTGGCCCAGGCTCTTTCAGATGTCCTTGATGACGAAGATGATGGACTTCCTTGCTTAGTTTGTCACGTATAGGCTCAGTGCAGAGGATTAGGGTAGTTGTGTTCTTCTTTCCATTTTTTGGCTTAAAGTCGCTTTTGTAGATATATAATCATGTCGCAGAAGAAAATGAGGGAATTATGGCTTCATATGAGTCAGCTTGGATAAGTTTTCTCCGTCAATATGGGCCCGTTTCGACTAACGAAAACATGTTTGATGAAGATATTCAAAAAGCCGCTCGTAACAAAAAGATGCGTGCTGTATCCTTCGATGCTGAGTATTTGGATGATCTTGTCGATAATTTCGGATCTAGCAATCCTGTCTCGGTTATTCTAACAGGGACAGCTGGAGATGGCAAAACTTTTTATTGTCGGCGTGTATGGGAGGCTCTTGGAGGCGACAGCACTATTTGGGCTCGGAAAAATAAGATAAGCACATTGTTCCTTCCTCATCAAAATCGACAACTTATTGTTATCAAAGATCTCAGTGAACTGAATTTGGAAGATGCCCAACAGGTTTTGCCACAAGTGGCAGAATCTATTACCAATCAGGATACAGAGCATGTGTATCTTATCGCTGCCAATGATGGACAGCTTATGGAAAAATGGAGAGAAATATCGTCTACACCCCTTATCGATACTGTCCGACGCATCATTGAAGATATGCTTGTTAACGAGCAACGCGAGAAAGAGAATGTTGCTTTACGTCTCTACAATTTGAGCCATCTCCCAATTAAAAATCTCTTTCCTCGTGTTCTGAATGCGGTAGTCCAACACGAAGGTTGGCAAACGTGTGAGCAATGCCCATTTCATGAGCCGACCAATGGGGCAAAATGTTGTCCCATTTGGGAAAATAAGCAACGCCTCGAACATAACGAAATCACGCGCAATCGCTTGCTTCAATTACTTGAACTCTGCGAGTTTAATAATATTCATCTTCCAGTAAGGCAACTACTATTGCTCGTGTCCAATATGCTATTGGGTCATCCGCAGGCAAAAGAGCACTTGATGTCATGTAGAGATGTTCCACATCTTATTGACGATGATGCTACGGCTCTAGGCAACATGTATCGCAACGCGTTCGGAGAAAACCTGGGAAAACGGCGGCGCCAGGCAACAGATGTTTTTGTTGCACTCAACCGCTTTGGCGTTGGAAACGAAACTAATAGTCGCGTCGATAACATGCTTATCTTTGGGATAGATGATCCAGGTCAAAGGGATTACTATCAGCGTTTCGTTCTTGGCGATCCCTATTACGGAGCAGACAATACTTATCAGAGTCAGCAAAAAGCTTACCTCGAGGGTGTGACAGACGATGACGGAGAACAGTTTCTTTCGATGCTCCGTACTCAACGTCAAAGACTTTTTTTTACTTTACCATTGAATGTAGAAGATCACATGAATCTCTGGGGTTTGACTGTCTTTCAGTATGCTGGAGATTACTTGAAAATCATTGAGCAATTGAGTCAGACAGATCCAATTACCAGTAAAAATACGCTTGCTCCTCTTGTTCGCGGACTTAATCGCATTTTCACTGGTCTCCTGGTGTATAAAATGGATAAGCTAATACTGGCAACGTCAGGTAGTTACTCGCAAGCTCGCGTCTGCCATATTCTGGAGGAATATGTCTCGGTATCACGAGATAAGGGACAGATGGTCAACCTCACACGCGATGCAAACCAGCACCCTCTCCTTCAAGTGTCGCTTGGCAAAGGTGATCGAATGAGAGTTGCTTTACAATTACAACTCACGCGCTTTGAATTCCTGCGTCGAGTGGCTGAGGGAGCGCTTCCAAGCAGTTTTTCGCGAGAATGTTACGAAGATATCCTTTCCTTTAAGACAAGTTTGCTTCGCCAGCTTGATATACGCAGGCGCTCTGATGAAGATGATACTGAATCAGAACTTGAGCTGAATATGATTTATCTTGATATTGACGGAGATATTAAAGACACCTCGTTGGAGATTCAATTTTCATGAAAGCAGCAGCGTTTAAATCAAGAGATGTTGATATGCGGGTTGACGAAGAGATATGGGGCCACAGAATATATAACGAGCAGACTCCGTGGCTCTGTTTCCTTGAATTCCTCAACGTCCTTTATTCAGAGCATAGAGCTGGGAATGCGTTTGTTGAACGCGAACTAAATACACTGAGCTATCAGCCGCAGCATCGGCTATACCTCAGAAACATTCTTTTTAACAATCCTCGCCTGGTTGCTGTCTTGAAAGAAACAAATAATGATGAAAGCAGATGGCAAAAGTGGCTTCTGTATATGCAAAATGACCAAGGTGGATTGAGCGACACAGCCGATTTTGGCTATCTACAAGCTCGTTTTGACAAATTCTCCGATTTTGCAAAGATGGTCAACTTTATTCGCGGCACAGCGATTGAGGGGGATAGTAACAAGCGATGGAGTTCCAAATTTGTCTTTCCTTACGGACCAGCATGCCTTTATGAAGATCTTCAAGTGCCTACTATACGAGGAAACCCAAGTAACGATCGACGTTTCTTTGCTCGCACAGGTGAAATTCTCTATCTGATGATTTGTCGGAGCGACAAAGGCAAAGAGCTTCTTCCGTATTTTCAGGATATGCTCTTTAGGGAGACCAATAAATGGAACAAGATTGTGTTAGCGCTTCAGCCTGGCGAAGAGCTAGAGCCTGTCCAGACAAAGATGCGAGATGGAGCGTATCTTCCAATTGGACCACGAGTAGAGTACCAGAATCTTGCCAATGATTGGCTCCAGATTCTCCGTTGCGCGATGCCAGGGTATGATGCAATCCCGCATATGGTTACTATTATGGGCCTCCACATTATTCTGTACCTATTGAATCGGGCGAAAGAGGAACTTCAGCTCCTTGAAAAAACCACGTTCGTATTAGAAATCATCAGTCCTGAGAGAAATAGCGTTCATCAACTGGCGACCGCATCGTATCGAGAAAATAACAGGCTTACACAGCAAGCTGTTGAAGCATATATCGATCAAAAAATGGCAGGTTCAGCATGGCAAACAGCTATACAAAGCCAGGATACCGGAACACTAGATATCCTCTTTGAAGAAGATTTTGCATTTACCTGGAAAGACAAAGGTGATACAAGTAAATCTACAGTAGAAAGCATGATCAGAGATTTTAAGGAACGTGCTTCCAGCCGTCATCAAAAACATTTAGAGAAAGTTCATGGGGTATGGGGAAGCGCAATTGGCCTCTCTTCAAAACGAAGTAGCCGAAGTATTATCCACTACGCTACCAACGATATGCTACTAAAAACAGTAGTACTCGCAACCGTCTCGGATAGAATGGAATTTCAAGAATTTCTCCAAGTACTCTACATAAAATATGGGTTTATTGTCGGTGCTAAACAAGCACTTGCACTTTTCGATGCAAAGAAAGCTGAGCAAGACGACTTCACTATGAACGAGAAACGCCTGGAAGATCGGCTCGCTAGTCTCGGACTATTAAAACGCCTTTCTGATGCATGTGCTTATGTTGAAAATCCATTCTCTCAGGAGCTTCAAAAATGAATGCGCATCAATTAATTGGTTTGGTAGCTGCAAAAGTTATTAAACAATCTTCGTCTACAAGAGATCCAGAAGATACTACCGTCGCACGTTTTCTGCTTGATCGTTTGACAAGAACACAAGTTGCAGAGATCTGTCGCCAAATTTTGCATGATACAGTACTTGAGAGTACTGTCGAGATTAAACTTCCACGTGGGCAGTATGCTCAGGAAGATTTGCCGGAATCTCTTCTGACAGACGAGCGCACAACATACTGGCGCAATGCCTCATGTGATAAGCCAATTCTACTCCTTGCAAACAATGATGATGATCAGAGACAATCGTTGCGTGAACTAAGCTCTCTCGGCTCAAGAGAACTCAAAAGCCATATTAGCATTTGGATCGAGGTCGCCAGTTATCATCTTCCGTTGACTGATGAAGCGAAGAAGCAATGGGCTAAAGCTCTCCAGGGACTTCAACAAGCGTATGAGTTTACGCTGGAAATGTTTGCAGATTATGTGGTGAATGTGAGGAATTGTATTCAACAAGACAGACTTCCAATTGTTGATGCTCTGGGCTTTGCTTTGCCTGCCTTAGAAGTTCCCAGAGACACTGGGTACTTTCAATCTCTTCCAGAAAAAAATCGGACTACTACAGGTAAATGGCAAAAAATGTATCAGGATGCTATTGCGAAGCGAGCCTGTCTTTTACGAAAACACTTGCCAAACCAGCAGCGCATTGAAGACGAAGATCTCAGAACACAATTTAAAAATGTGCGGGACGAAATTAATCCAGATGCCTACGAGAGCATCGAACAATTTATCAATGCACCTGATGATTGGACGCTTGCAAGCGCACAACTTGCTCAATTTGAATGGGATACTGATAGAATCAGTGGACTCTTCACCGGTTTACGCACAAAAAAAGTTGACTTAGCGACAGAGACAATCGAGTTTTTCGACAATGAAGATCCCGCAGAACTGACCAAAGACGATCATAGTTATCTGGCGAACCTAGCCGGACGACGTAAGAGTGAATCTGCTGATGAAGATCAGGAGTTCTATGATCGCCATCATCTCACTTTAGACAAAAATCGCCCACTTAAAGCAAAATGGGATCGATTTGTTTACGGGAAACCGATCGAATGCATCGATTTCATCGTCGGTTTACTCGATTGTATCGAACGTCTTGCGACTCAAGCTGGCAATGTCCAACAGAAGCTTCACTTCGTCATTAAGACTCAGTATGAAAATGGAAAAGCCAAGTGGCTGAATACGCTTAATAACGATGTAGGTTTATATTTTTGCACTCGTTATCAGGGACTTGATGCTTTAACTCAGCCTTATATTCGATGGGACACTTTCTGGCTTTTCAAATACGATGAACTGCTAGAGAGTCAAATGCAGAAGGCGAAAGAAAAAGGTGAAAGATACACTAAATACACGTCGCTATCGCGTGAGGCAGTTCAACTGAAATTCAATGTCAGTTTGGAGTACGTTGCAAATGGCAGTACAGAAAAGGTGATGATACAGCTTATCTGGAAATATATTCCTACTGCGATAGGCATGGAACTCAATGAGGATCTCGATAGGCTTAGTGAAAGGCCTTTCCTCCTCACATCAGTGAATCGCGAACCGGTCAGTAAAAAGGGGCATTTACAAGAGGTTGCGCTCGATGATGTTAGTACTCTCGAAGCTGCGTTTCGTCAGGATCGCGGTTCCCTCGTAAGCGCATCAACAAAGGCCGTCGATGCGTCCAAGGTTTTCAATACGAATTTACAAGAGGCAGTGAAAGATGGAAGGATATCGCAAGAGGGCCAGGGTAAAATCAAGGAAGATTGGCATACTTTTGCAGAGGCGTATACCGAGGCCATAAACCATTTTTCCGGTATAGATGGACTAGCAAGCGAAAGCCTCTTGCAGCAAGCATATGCGTACGATACGTTGTTGTGTACACTCAGAGAATATGCTCCTGGTGACCAGAACCGCGTCGATCTCTGGCATCCAATTCTGGAGATAGGCACTGTCCGTATTCTCGGTGGCAGACCGACAGCGATTATTGCGCCGTGGCATCCACTTCGTCTCTTTTCACTCGCTGTAAAAGCACGACAATTTGCTCATTTCGTACGCTATATTGTTGAACATGCAGAAGTAGATTTTGGCGACGACCGCCTATTCTTCTTTCATCTAAAGATTGATATGACCCATCCCTATTATCCTGAAGTAACTGTAGGATTTCAGGGATCACAGCCAAAATTACTGAGCCTCTCAGACACGGTCAATGATTATAGTCTTATGGAGTTACCACTCAGAGATACCGTTGATCAAACGACAAACGAGAATCCACATGAAGCCTCAGAAAAGGTTCGTGAGGTCGTTCGTCGCTATCTCGATCTCCAACCACATAAAAAATCGAGTATGAGCATTGTTCTCTACAATTGTGACTCCAAGGGCCTCCCCATTGCAGTCGTCGAAAGATTAGCGACGCTCTACGACATGAAAGCCACCAACGAGGTCTGTTGTCAAATTATTCTGCGCCACCAGGATACTCAGAAACTCAGTGAACTCTATGAAAAAATGATTGAGAGCGTTGAGGCTAATCCCGATGCGTTTATTACCAATGAGTCAGAGAACGATTTTATGTCTCGTCTCCGCATCGGTATTATGGCAACCGACACCGAAAATACTGGTCCAGCGCAAGAAAAAAAGACTGATATTGTCTTCTTGCAAGACGTTATCTCACGACAGGCACAAATCGTTTGGATGCCGACAACGCACGAGTATCAATCACCGCCAACGCTCCAACATTTTCCAGCCCGCTGGTCGCGCAGACATCCTACAGCACATGGAGATCTGCGGTCAATAGTTTATCTTGTTTGTCCTAGCCAGCCAACAGTGGGCATGACCTATCTCGATACACTTCACGATGTTGTCGGCGAACAATCAGAGCAAGGCAAACATTTCTTGCCAGCCAGACAAGTGTCGTTCCAGGATGAAGCGACCCAACGTATCTTCCAGGAGGTTCATCAATTAGGAGAGTGGGTCGTCAACTATGATGATTTGCTAGAGAGAAGACTGCTTCAGTATCAGAATGTAACCGTCATTAAATATCAGCAGAATCGATCTCAAGATCGTAACCTCATTGTTTCATCTACTTCTTCATTTCAACTGCTGCAAGTTTTGGTACGACAGCGTTTGGAGAAGCTGAACATCGCGAATGATCTAGAAATCGATCTAGTTGCAGAGAAGTTTATTGAACAAGCGAAAAGCATTTCAGGTGATATTGTTTTAAGGGCAGCTCGTAGAGGTGCCAATGCTAGCGAATTGATCGGCCTAGTTCTGAGTCAGCATCTCTTACGCTCAGAGATTCAGGAAGACGACCCTGTTGGCTGGTTTTTTCTGGACGACTATGCAAACTGGCTAGGACAGGATGAGCAGCAAATAGCAGATATCATGACATTGGTATTGGAGCAGCGAAAAGATAAGCGTATTCTCAAAATAGTGATTAGCGAAGCGAAATATATAGAGAGTAATGTAGCAGACGCAAAGAAAACATCGCAGAGGCAACTGAAAGAAACAGTTAAGCGTATTCAAGATGCCTTATTTAAGCAACCTGGTCGCCTTGATCGAGATATCTGGCTCGCACGCCTGAGCGATCTGTTAATCGATGGAGTGGTGATAAACTCGCGACAGACGCTTAACTTGCAACAATGGGGAGAAATGCTAAGAAGGGGTGAGATCCTTATCGAGGTAAAAGGCTACTCGCATGTGTTTGCGCCATTCGCAGATTCCACAACAATGACCGAAGACGCCCAAACGAAGATCCCAGGGATACAAACATGCTTTCAAGAAACCTTTGCACGCAAGCAAGTCCAGAATCTGGTTCAGGCATTTGCTCGGAACAAATCAGCAATGCCAGTTCGAGAAAGCCTTGGTGATGGCCGCCCTTGGCTAAAGCAGCAATATCAGTTTCCTACACAAGACAATCTGTGGACAATAGAGCCTCTTGTACTCCAAACTCAGCATCCCTATGTTCCTGAAATTGCGCAAAACATAGGCTCCCCTTACGAGGATGTGCGGGATAAGCATCAGCAAGAAAATGCTTCCGAAGCAATGGATGCTCTAGGAAAAAGAGATAGTACCCATTCTGAAAGCACAACCTCAATCCAGGTAAAATTGGGCTCTTTTGTAAGTGTGTTTGAAAAAGCTGAGCAATGGAGCCAGGAAACTATTGAAACGCTTCAACGAGCGCTCCTAAGTTATCAACTACAGGCGAAGGTTTTGGGTTCTCGCCTTACCCCGAACGCCCTGCTGATCCGTCTGAAAGGCTCTGACCGTTTGCGGGTTGAAGACATTGAAAAGAAAAAGTCGGTACTCTTAACGACTCACGGACTGAAGATCTTCAATATCATTGCGCTGCCAGGAGAGATTGTTGTCTCCATTGCTAGAGATCGTCGCGAAACAGTATCACTGCGAGAGGTATGGGAGCAGCGAACCTTGTTTGCACCTCCCAAAGAAATGAACGTTTGCTATGTTCTGGGCATTCGGGAAATGGATGGAGAGATCCTTTACCTGAACCTGGGAAAACAACTTGACCATATACCAACACACGCTCCTCATACCTTGATTGCAGGCACGACTGGTAGCGGCAAATCAGTGCTCATGCAAAATCTTTTGCTTGATATATGTCAGACCAATTCCTCTCAATTCGCGCATATATATCTCATTGATCCGAAAAAAGGGGTTGACTATCAGCAACTCATCAATCTTCCGCATTTGCGAGAGGGGATCATTACGGAACAAGAACGTGCTCAAGAGATATTCGCCTGGCTCGTTCAGCAAATGGATCAGCGATACGATCTGCTTTTCAAAGCAGGAGTGAACAATCTTCTTGACTACAATCAAAAAGTGCCATCCTATGAAAGGTTACCAATGCTCTGGCTGGTACATGACGAATTTGCGGACTGGATGTTAGTGAGTGAATACAAAGAAGCCGTTTCCGCCTCTGTGCAACGCATCGGGACAAAGGCACGTGCGGCTGGTATTCATCTAGTCTTCGCCGCACAACGCCCTGAGGCGAACGTCCTCCCTCCACAACTCCGCGATAACCTCGGAAATCGTTTGATCTTACGTGTCGAAAGTCAGGGTACCTCAGAAATAGCATTAGGCGAAAAAGGAGCAGAGAAATTACTTGGCAGAGGACACATGGCTGCGAAATTAAATGGGGAAATTATCTATGCGCAAGTCCCCTTTCTTTCGCTTGAAGAACAGTTACAGATTGTGGAGGAAATACGCCAGCATGATTGCAGACTCTAACGTCAAGCAACGTCCTATCTACTTCGATTATCATGCAACAACGCCAATGGACTCGCGTGTAGCGAAGCGCATGCTGTACTACATGACCGAGGCATTTGGCAATGCGAGCAGTACTGATCATCCTTTCGGAGACGAAGCAGAAGCGGCAGTTACCGTCGCCTCTCGCCAGGTAGCAACGCTTCTCGGAACCTCTCCGCGCAACGTTATCTTTACCTCCGGGGCAACGGAAAGCATCAATCTTGCGTTACAAGGACATTGCGCTGCGGCAGAACGAAAACAACGGATAGCACTGTCGCCACTCGAACATAAGGCTGTTCTCGACACTTGTCTGGCGCTAGAAAAACAAGGGAAAGCAGAACTCTACTGGTTACGTGTTGATCGGTTGGGGAGAATTGATTTAGCTCATGTGAAAGAATTTTGCCGATCTGGAGCCGATGTACTTTGCATCATGGCAGCGAATAATGAGATTGGTAACATATACTTAGTACAGAAAATTGCGGAAATTGCAGCAGTCTATGGTACAGCATTTCTCTGCGATGCAACTCAGGCAGTAGGAAAGATACCGATCAAGTTCGATGACTGGAACATCACATATTTGGCGTTATCTGCCCACAAAATCTATGGACCGAAGGGCTGTGGAGCACTTATCATCCAACCAGGTGCGCATCTTTCACCGCTTATTTATGGAGGTGGTCATCAAAAAGGTCTAAGATCGGGCACGCTTAATATACCCGGTATTGTTGGTTTGGGGGAAGCTTGCAGACTCCGTTCAGAAGAAATGGAAAGTGACGAGAAAGTTATCAGGGCTAAAAGAGATCAATTGTTAAGACTATTACAAGCAGAAATTCCAAGCCTTATACTCAATGGTGATCCCGAGGCGCGGCTCGCTGGCAATCTGCATATCTCAGTTCCCAGCATACCTAATAGTGTAATTATTGCTCACATACGGCATAAACTTGCAATATCAACGGGATCGGCTTGCTCTTCTGGGATAGAGGCTCCTTCTCATGTTCTCAAAGCAATACATTTAGACGACGCGTGTATTGAAGGGGCACTAAGAATAAGTATAGGAAAATTTACAACAGACGAAGAAATCACAGAGGGTGCAAAAATAGTTACCGATGCAATAGCAGCCATATCTAAATCCATGTGATGATAAACGATGCATCTCTATCAGTATACTTAACAGAAATAACTATAATGACCCTAAGATTTCGGGTCTCCGTCATCTTCCGTGCAAAGCCCATGCCTGGATACAAGTGGTCCACGCCGATTGGCCCTAGCAGCTTGTCGGAGAGAAGCGGGTATTCCTCACCTGTGATGGTCAGAGATTTACGCCAAAAACCCCTTTTACCCATCTTGATTGGGGCGAACGTTTCTGGTAGAATGAGTTCTGATATTTCAAATGGAGAGAACCGTATAATATCCCCCAGAAACTGGGCAGGCCAATAAGATAGAATGAAGCTGTATCGGGAAATGTGAGGAGGAGGAAAACGATGTCTGTTCAACGAAAACGGTACAGTTCAGAGGAAAAGACGAAAGTCGCAGTCGAGGCAATGAAAGGGCAAAAGACGATCAATGAGTTGGCTGGTGAATACGGTGTCTATCCGACCCAGATTACGCAATGGAAGAAGCAGGCGCTGGAAGAAATCAACAGCGGTTTTTCCGCAGGTCGTGAGCGTCGTGAAAGAACGGATGAAGCCCTGGTGGCGTCCTTATACCAAGAAATCGGGCAATTGAAAATGGAGATGGACTGGCTAAAAAAAAGCCAATCGGGAGCATTGAGGAGAAGAGGGCGCTGATCGAGCTAGGACACCCGGACATCAGCATCGCACGGCAGTGCGAGCTGCTGGAGCTGGCTCGCTCCAGCTATTATTACCAACCGATGCCTGTGCGTGAGGAGAATCTGCTTCTGATGCGCCTTTTGGATGAACAATATACCCGAACGCCCTTTTATGGCATCAAGAAGATGACCGCCTGGTTAGGGACTCAAGGCCAGGAGGTGAATCACAAGCGTGTGGCCCGACTGTTGAGACAGATGGGGTTGATGGCGGTTTATCCCAAGCCACAATTGAGTCAGCCGGGAGAGCCAATCGTGCGGTATCCGTATTTGTTGCGCGGGCTCACTATCGAGCGAACCAATCAAGTCTGGAGCACAGATATCACCTCTATCCGCCTGAGAGGAGGATTTCTCTATCTGGTAGCGAGTATCGACTGGTTCAGCCGCTATGTCCTGGCCTGGCAGACCTCAATCACGTTGGAGACCGCCTTTTGTCTGGAGGCACTAGACCAAGCATTTCAGAACGCGCAGCCAGAGATTTTCAACCACGACCAGGGATCGCAGTTTACCAGTAACGAGTTTGTTAATCGGCTGAAAGCTGCGGAGGTGCGTATCAGTTGGGATGGAAGAGGAAGAGCACTGGACAACATTTTTGTTGAGAGGCTCTGGAGAAGTGTCAAATACGAGGAGGTGTATATCAAGGATTATCAGAGCATAGGAGATGCAGAAAAAGGGCTGAAAGAGTATTTTCAGTTCTACAATCAAGAGCGTTTACATCAGTCTTTGGAATATCGAACACCTGCACAGGTGTATTATCGATCATGATGCACATCCATTTGCTGTATGGCTGAGTTCTCTCTTAAAGTTGGTCGATTTTTGTCTTGACAATGGGGGATAGCATAACCAGCCTCACTGAGCGTGTCTGCACCGCAACACAAAAATTGGGCGCTATAGCCATACCAGCCGAGCGGCAGAGAAACGAACGAATACGTGGATTCGGATCAGGCTATGCAAGAAACATTCTATTTTAGTGAGGAAGGAGAATGGGAGATATAACGCATAGCGATAGGTTTCTCATCCCTGAAATAGAGCCGGGTGCTTTGTGAGCGATTCTCGTTATACCTCAAACCATCTTTTCATCATTCGCTTTCTTCAACAATGACATCTTATAAGCCGAAAATGAACTGCGTGCCTCTGCTTCCGGATTGCGCAGTCTAACATACTTCAGTAGCAGATCGAGAACACATGCGAACGTAGGATATTGGTCGCTTGCGCTTTTCATCTGGAGCAATGTCACGTATAATGAGCCATAGCAAATACTGGTATGAGCTTTCTTATTTCAAGCAGAAGACGGAGTATGATGGCAGCGATTGAGCAGGATTTTCCCTCGGGACCGTTAAGTGTCCTGGCCGAATTGGAGAGTTGGCGTAAAGACGTCAACCGACCCACCTATCATGTGCATAAATGGTGGGCGACACGCCTGGGTTCGGTGTTTCGAGCGATTCTCATTGGCGCACTCAGTGAGGATGACACCGATATCTGGGAGGCGTTTTATACCCCGGTCAGCTTTCCCGGCAAAGTTGTCCTTGATCCCTTCATGGGAGCAGGAACTACCCTCGGCGAAGCGCTCAAGCTGGGCTGCACAGTGGTGGGGTCCGATATCAATCCGGTGAGTACCTTCCAGGTGCAAAAAGCGCTGGAACCTGTCGATCTCTACGAACTACAGCGAGCGTTTGAGCGGGTCAAACGCAAGGTGCAGCCACAGATTCAGCACCTCTACCAGACGGTCGATCCCGACACCGGCTGTGTGGCCGATATCCTTTACTGCTTCTGGGTCATGACTGTTGCCTGCCCTCACTGCAAGGAACGTCTCCAGCTGTTTGACACCTCGATCTTCGCGAAACATGCCTATCCCAAAAAAGTGCCTGCGGCCCAGTCGGTGTGCTTTGCCTGCGGGCAGATCAACGCAACGACGTATGATGCCGTGAATCTACGCTGTTCAGGGTGTGAGCGGGAGTACAACCCACAGTTTGGCGTCACCGACGGGACAAAGGCGACCTGCCAGCACTGTCAGGCCACGTTCCGCATCGCGGAGACAGTGGGAGCGACTGGACACGTTCCCGAATATGATCTGTACGCCCTGCTGATCGTGACGACAGACGGGCGCAAGAAGTATATTCGAGCGAGCGAGATCGATAAAGAGCGGTACCAGCAAGCGCGAACACTGTTGCAGCACCATAACGGCTTGCTTCCCACTGGCCTCATCGAACCAGGCCACAATACCAATCAGATCCTTCGCTATCAGTATCATGCATGGCGCGACCTCTTCAACGACCGGCAATTGTATTGCCTGTCCCTCCTCTTGCAGGCCATTCTCGAAGAACCAGAGCGCGCTTGCCGAGAACTGCTGCTGCTGCTGTTCTCCAGCATGTTAGAATACAACAACCTGTTCTGTTCCTACAAAGGGGAGGGAACCGGAGCGGTCAGGCCGATGTTCAATCACCACATTCTCAAACCGGAACGTATGGCCCTGGAAAACACCATCTGGGGCATCACGAGAGGAACCACGAAAAGCTCCGGCTGTTTCTCAACCTTCTTTGAGTCGAGAGTGCTGCGGGCTGTCTCGTATCGTCAACAGCCGTTTGAACTGCGTGCCGTCAGTAATGGCGAGAAGATCAGCGGCGAGAAAGTCTCTCAGCTTTCCCGCCCGCCCGCGGCTTCCCTCGTCACGGACTTTGACGCTCTCAAGGTAGGCAAGGGGAGAGCCTTGCTCTTCTGCGCCGATTCAGCCCATCTCGACCTTCCCGATCACACGGTGGATGTCATCGTCACCGATCCTCCCTATTTTGACTTTGTCCACTATTCCGAACTGGCCGACTTTTTTTATGCTTGGCTCCGTTTAGGTCTGTATCAGACGCGAGCGGAGTTTCGCGCCGAGACCACGCGGCATCCGCAAGAGGTGCAACAGCGAGAGGCAAACGCCTTCTCCGCGGCACTTGGCAGGGTTTTGCAAGAGTGTACGCGCGTTCTCAAGCCCGACGGGTTGCTCATCTTCAGTTTCCACCATTCACGCAACGAGGGCTGGGAAGCGGTCGGGCAAGCGATTGTGGCTGCTCACCTGGGCGTAGTCGCCGCGCATCCCATCAAAGCCGAAATGGCCGGAGCCTCGCCAAAGACGCAGACCGACGATCCGATCAATTACGATGCGATTCTTGTCTGTAAGCGACAGATGACACCGGTTGCAGCGACGTTGGAGACAGCCCTCGAGGCCACGCTGGCAAAAGCGAAAGCAAAGCTCCACGCCCTCACTCAGGACAATCTGCGAGCCAGTCTTTCCAATGCCGATCTCTTTGTCATTATGCAGTCACAAGCCCTCTGCACCTTTTCGCGGCATCTCGGCCAGCTCTCTGATGCATGGGGGGGAGTGGTCACGCTCTCTCGCTTGCTTGCCGCGACCGCTCAGATGGTGGATGCGATGGTTGTCCACGATGACAAACCGACGGAGGAAAGAGCAGAACGGCTCCTGGTCTGAGCCTCCATCAACGCCCTTGGGAGGAGAGGCACCGTGCCTCGAAAGCCGACGAGGAAGGCGTGAAAGTTCGGGTGAATGATAAACCAGAGGGACAAGCGATGAACCAAACAGTGCTGCCAGTCTTTAAGCGATGTGTCGAAGCAATCCGTGCCGGGATGCTGATCCAGCGTGTCAGTCGCTTCGATAAGGAGTACCATTTCCAGAACTGGTTTGAGGGCAGGCTCCAGGAGACAACACTGCATTATGAAGTGGCTGGTCGCAACACCTATCCCGATTTTCGTATGGTTGCCGCGACGGAAGGGTATGAATTGAAGGGACTGGCCTATCCAGGGAGAGATGCTACCTATGATAGCAATAGCCAGGTTCCGACCGGATGGCATAACGGCAGAACGATATATTATGTTTTTGGGAGGTATCCGAAAGAACCGGATGGCGGCGCCTACCCGGTGCTGGATCTGGTCATCTGTCATGGCGATTTTCTCAATGCGGATCATGACTATGTCCATCAGAACAAAAGCGTGAAAGGCTTTGGCAGTTACGGCGATATTCTCATTCGGGACCGCAAGATGTATGTAGTGTCCACGCCGTTTCGTCTTGCGGAAGGACTGGCACATCACCACACGCTCATCCTCCCAGCGGATGCCGATAGTGATAAGGATTGTATTGAAGTGGGCGAATTAGTCCGGACAGAGGCGGCGGAACTCATCTTTGGGTATGCCTTCGATTTGCAGACGAACGCAATTCTGCCCAGGAAAGTGCCAAACCCTGGTGCAGGCACACAGCATCTGTTTCGTGCATGGAGAATAAGAGGATCGCCTGCGACACCGGTAACCATGCGTGACCTTCAAGTGATCAGCAGTGAAGGAGAATCGCTCGACGATGAGGCGAACGAATGAAATGCCCCAAGACTATATAAGGTGGCCCACATTGTCAAGATACTGTTGGCGAAATCATCTGCCAGCCGCAGCAAGAGAGGCGGGAGCGAGGGCAGCGAAGCGTGAACGGCGTGTTGGTTCTCGTGGCCGTTCCTCACTCCAGGCAAAGAGCCGAACCAGATAGAGAGCGCAGGCGATCATCAAGTGTTGCAACCTCGTCTTGGTTTCCCCGAGGTAGCGACAGCGCCGCAACCCAAAGGCGCGCACCCCTTGAGACAACGTTCCCTCAATGCCTGCTCGTTTGGCGTAGACCTGCTTGAACTCAACAGTCTGTTGGCGCTCTCGCGCTGCTTGCAGGGCCGTAAAAGGGAGCTCCGCAAGAGAGCGCGGGAGCTTTGTCGCATGCGTACATTGGGAACGAACTGGGCAGGGAGTGCAGTCCGAGGCAGCAAACTTGATATGGATGGTCTCATGACCGTGCCGATCTTGCCAGGGGAACCATTGCACACTGGAACACCCTTGAGGACACCAAGCCTGCTTTTCCTGCCAGTCAATCGTGAAATCAGCGATGCCAAAGCCAGTTTTTTCCTGAGCCTGCCAACTGGGATCAGCAGCCACTGGCCCAACCAACGTGATCTCGTGCAGGTTCTGACTCTTGACCAGATGCTCAGCGGTCACATAGCCCATATCACACAGGTGTTCGTTCGGAAGCACCTCCCGCTCAGCCAGCGTGGTCTGGATGGGCGGAGTCATCTCAAAATCGGAGACGGGAGCCGGAGTCGTTTGCACGTCAGTGATCAAATGCGGCAAGTCCTCATCACAACTCTCGGTCAGATGGACTTTGTAGCCCGTCCAGGTCGTTGATCGCTTTCGGCTAAAGCGCGCCTCAGGATCATAGGGCGTGCAGATCAGGAGACGAGAGGGCGGCAAATCCTTAGCCTCGCGCCAGCGCGCAGCTTGCTCGTCGGCATAAAATTGTTGCATCCATACCTGCCGGAGCGTCTCCACGGCTGGCACGTTGCGCACCCAGGAAAGCTGGGAGGTCTCGTCGAGCAGGGCAAAAAGTCGCCGCCCATCAGCTCCGATCATCTCAGCAAGGTCCTGGCGTTCTTGCCTGCCCGAGGGCAGCCGATAGTCCTGCCAGCGAGTCGCATAGCGTTCATACCATTCCACGGGCGCATGGGTCTGCACCCACTCAGGCATGGTGGCCGACAACACATTGAGCGCATGGCGGAAGGTCTCGGCGACACATTCCAGCCGACTGAGCGTCTCAATTGCGGCCAGCACATGGGTTGAGTCAGTTCGCTGACGTCCCCTGGCTTTCAACCAGCCCTGCTCCTTCGCATGGGCAAGCAGTTGCTCAAATACCAGCGCCTCCCCTCCTCCCTGGAGCAGCCTAGCACGAAATTCGCAGAGAACCGAAAAGTCAAAGCCGAGATCCTCCAAGTCCAGGCGCAGGGCGTATTTCCAATCGATCCTGGTCCGAACTGCCTCAGCGGCTTGCCGATCGGAGAGTCCCTCCACAAATTGCAGGACCGTGACCAGGGCCAGTCTCCATGGCGCTTCGGCGGGTTGCCCACGTCGTGGAAAGAGCGATGCAAACGGCTCATCTTCAAAGACCGCACTCAGTTCATCTCCGATCCAGATGCATAAGCCTCCTTTCGGGCAAACGATGCGAGCGAGGCGCGCGGTTGCTTCGGGAATCGGTAGCAATGGTTCGGGTTTGAGTGACATCTTGGTCTCCTGGACGAGATGGGCAACAACTTTTTCGATAGAATCCGTGTGTCTTTTCAGTTTCTCACACCTGCTCTGATTTCGCCAACAGTATCATTTCAAGGGGAGTCATTGCAATGACGGAGAATGGCGATCACTTTGCCTTGCACGCTCCATTCCCGATCCCACTCGCTCCTGGGTACAAAAATGGGCTCCATCTGCGAATTGGCGGGCTGTAAGCGCACATGCTCATGTTCTCTCTCGAGAAAAAATCGTTTGAGCGTGGCGCTGCCGTTGACTCCACCTTGTAGATGGGTGACGACCACAATATCTCCATCGTGACAGGTGGACGCTGGTTGAATAATGACGTAATCTCCATCGCAGATATAGTCTTCGATCATGGAGTCTCCACGCACGAGAAGGGCATAGCTCTCTTCAACCTGGGTCCAGGAATCTTCCACGCGAAGGAGAGAGGGAGCGTCAGGATAAATATCGAGGGGAACACCGGCGGCAATGACCCCTCTGATAGGAATACCGATAGCGCGTTTGATGAGTTGGATGCCTCGACTCTTTCCAGGTATTCTTGTAATCCAGCCTTTCCTTTCCAACTCGTTGAGATGATAGTCTACAGGTGCGTTGCTGGAAAAACCCAACCCGCGGAGGAGTTCCCGAATAGTAGGAGGCATCCCATTGATCTGGATAGCTCGGACAATGCTGTCGTACATCTTGCGTTGAATGTGACTGAGCGGTTCCATCATACACCATTGCTTCCTTCTTATCCTTTTGGGGAAAACTCTACTGCTACTCAATACTTAGAACATCTATTCAAATAGCTTACCATAGCAGAAGAGATTTCGCAAGCCTGTTTCAAAGCTCTGCTGGCTTCTTATTGAGTATTTCCTGCTTCTCACAGGGGCGGTAGACTTACCTGAGAAAGGTCACTCCATTTCCTCCCTTTATAGGAGCTTCCTTTCCGAAAAAAGGCGTGCAGAAAAGAAGAGTGTGTATGGGAGAGACGATAGCATACTAGGCTTGTCTGCGACAGGGAAATTATACCATCCTCTGCCAACCACTGGTCGTGTCTGGGGTCATATCGCTGTGTGGAGAAAGAACACCTCTGGCTCCATAAGTGCGCCCTGGATAAGTGGGGAATTGGTACACATCTTCCAAAATTGGATACGTGGCTCCGGTTTTTGCCACTGATCGATCTTTTTGTATTTTCATTGAAGACGGAGGAAGCTAGAATGAGAGAGCGTGATGATGACAGCGATATCCCATTAGATGATATTCCTGCTCTATTACAAGGTTTTGAGCAGCTCTATCCTCTGCTACGCTGTCTGGCCTCAAGTCAGGATCTGGCTTCTTTCTATGAACGAATCCAGATCCTGTTGCTGCTTGCTCGATGGGCAAGAGAACCGCTTACCCTGCGAGAAATGAATCGATTTTTGCCCTTCCCCATAGAACGACTGTCCCATCACCTCTCGCGTCTTCGGGCGAGCGAGTGGTTGACCAGCGAGGATCGTACCTACATGCTGACCATGCGCGGGCGTCTGCTGATCTTTGTCTTGCGCTTAATTGCTCAGCCCTGGCAGGAACGCGATTCGGTCGCCGTGATTACGCAGTTGTATGCCGCTGCATCCTCAGAGGAGCTGGGGCTGGGATCAGAGCGCCTGTTTGAGGAGGTCGTGGCCGCGATTGAAGCGAGCTTGCGGCGTCTGAGGCGAGCCGTCTCTGCGGAGCGAACCTCCCTGGTCAGTCAGTATCATGAAGAGTCGTTACGCAACGCGCGTATGGCCGATATGGCATTGGAGTTGCGGCAACAAGGAGTCGCTGCCGATGATTTTGACCATGTGGCACGGATGCACCATGCGATTAGCGCTCTCTCTGCCCTCTCCAGGCAACTCGAACAACAGCATCTTACTCTGCTTGAGCGCGATCTGCTGACCAGCGGACAGGTGGCGCTGGGAGATGTTCAAACCTGGGCTGCACAGGCCGACGACACTGCGTGTGCGGCCATGATCGCTCCTTATCTGGAAGGCACCATCCCTCAACCGTGGTATCTGCACGAAGGAGCGCTGATAGCTGCTGAGGCGGAAGTCAGTCGCAGAGCAGGAACACGTCCCTATCGAGAAGCTCCTCTTCCTCAACACTTTCGTCCTCTTGACAAGCACATGGTCCCGGATACCCACCAGCAGCATCTCTCGATCTTACAGGGACACCTTCGACAAAGGGTTCTCCTCAACGCCGAGGATCTGCCATTATCCGAGTGGGTACAACAGGACGAGTGGCGCGATGCTCTGGCTCACCTGATTGCCGCACTCGATCCTCTGCTGCGCACCGGCAAGGAGCCCATTTATCTGCATCTCCATCGAGAGGGGCAGCTAGTCACGCTGGAAGAAGGTGCGGCCCAGCAGGTCAGCGAGGGCATACTGAACAGGAAGGAGTCTTCCTATGTCTCTTGATCGTGTCACAGAGATTTGCACCTTGTTGCTCACTCAACGGATTGTTGCTCATCATCAGGTCCCCGAGTTCGAGGACGATCCCGAACTCCTGGAAGAGGTTCGGCAGCGTCTTGAGGCAGTGGGTTTAACGCTGGTACAGCGCACAGGCATTCCCTACGTGGCAGTCGTCGTGCGTCAGGAAGCCATGACCGATGGCATTGCCAACGAATTGGGACTCAATCGGCGCGCACTCGCACTCATCCTGCGGGTCTGGTTGCTCCTGGTGGCTCCCCACCTCTATGCAGGCGGGCCGCCGCCTCCTAACTTGCGCGCATCCACCATCACGCTAGAGACCTTGTCTCTTGAATTGCAAGGGCAATGGTCAGAGCAAATCCTCAAAATGTATCTTACCCGCCTGGTCCAGGCAAAATTCCTGGAGTATGTACACGGGCAGGCTCGTACCTATACTGCTGGTCCTATGCTGTGGCTGGCTATTCAACACGAGGTTCTTATCGAGCGCCTCAAGCGAGCAGCCGTTCCTTACACAGTCGCCCGGTTTCGTGAACAGCAAACACAGCAGGAAGAGGAGGATGAGTAGATGTTGCGTTTATTGTCACTTCAAGCATACAACTGGGGATATGCACCTTTCATGCATCCGCTGCCCATCGGCTGGCTGACGCTTTGCTATGGAGACAATGGCAGTGGAAAGACGACCTATTTAACAGGGATTGGCCTTTTGCTTGGTGTCTCACGTCTCCCAAAGGGCAAGAGTTATGATCACTATGTGCGAGAGGGTGAAAATTGGGCTTTCCTGCAGGCGGTGGCAGCCAATCTCCCTGATGCTACTGGCAAACGTCCTTTTGATCAGATTATTCCTAATCCTCAAAAGGAGAATACCTGCACCCTGACCTGCATGCTCATCTGTAAATCGGGCGAGTGGAAACGCTCCTACTATATTATGCCCGGTGGACCGACTACCCTATCGCCAACCGGGCGGGTCGATCTGCGCTATACCTTCACGCCTGACAAATATCGCTCAGCCCTGGAACTGGTCGGTGTGCGACCGGCGACGATGCGCCTCCTGGAACTGGGAATCACCGGGCTGCATGATATGCATGATCCCCGGCGTCTTTTTGATTTTTTTGTTGATCTTATCGGCAGCGAGAGCATTCGCGCTACCTACACCAAGGCCCGCAGCGAATGGCGCAAAGCGCAGGATGTTCTTGAGAATACACAGTTGCGTCAACAACGGCAAGCCGATGAGGTAGCGAGCATTGGGAAAGCGATTGAAGCACAACGAAAGAGGCGAAAACTCGAACAGGACTTAGTGCGGTATCAGCAGTTTGTCGATCATGCAACCCTGCGTACATTGCGCCTCACCTACCAAGACAAAAGCCTCTCGCACCAGAACCTGACCTTGCTGATCCAACAGACCGAGCAGGAGCTACAGGCGCTATCTCAGCGACAGACAGGGTTGCAGGCAGAATATCGTGAGTTCGAGCGGCATCAGCAGCAATGGAAACACCAACGCGATCAGGCTGAACACCAATGGAATCAACAAAGTGCGAAACGGGTCCGTGCCGATGAACGCGCACGCATATACGCGGACACGCTTGCCGATCTTCGTCGTCCTCCGCTCTATTCCCTCACAGCCGTTGAGCAGGCATTACGAGAGTACAGAGAGAAGGAGTCTCACCAGCAGCAACAGGTGCTGCAACTTACGGAGCAACACAACACCCTTCTGCGAGAAAAGCGAACGCTGGAAGAAGGGCGCAGCGTCTATCCTGATGATGTGACAGTCTTTCTTCAGACCCTCCACGCCCAGGGCATTCCATTCCACCTGGTGGCAGATGCAGTTCATATCCGTGATCCACGCTGGCTCAGGGCGATAGAAGGTATCCTGGGTCCAGAACGCTTCACGGTCATTGTTGAGGATTCCCTTCTGCGTCTGAAAGCCAAACAGCTCGGTGAGCGGCACCATTACCGCTACTGGGTCTCGCCTCCCAAACGTACCCAGTCCCGTCCCCTCCCTCCAGAGAGCCTCTGGGAAATCGTGGAAGTCCTTGATGAAGGCGTTGTCGGTTGGGTCGAGGACCTCTTGTGGCACGTTCGTCGTGTGGAGACCGTTGAGCAAGGCGATGCGCTTAGTGCCACCCAGGGAATCGTCACGGTGACGCCAGAAGCCTATCGGCAGGAGCCGCGCGGTGGCCGCAGCATCTATCCTCGTCAACTAGTTTGCGGGCGGGCGGCACGGCAGGCACGTATCTGTGATATCACAGAGGAACTGGAACGACTAATGGTACCGCTGCAAGATGGCCGACGCCAGCTTGAGGAGCTTCACCAGAAAACCAAAATCCTCCAGGAGCAGGAGCAACGAGCACGCGAACAACAACAGCTTCCAGCAAAAGAGCAAGAGTACCAGGCGCTTTTGGCAACTGCTGCGCAGGAACAGCAACAGGAAGAAACGTTGCGCCAGCAGTATGAACAACTTAAAGATCAAGAAGAAGTGTGGGCAGATCGCGACAAACAACTGGCCCTCCTGGCACAGGAACTGCAACTGAAAAGCGACACCTGCCGCTCCCAGTTACAAAAAGCCGTCGATGACAGAGACGCTCTTCACCTGGAGAGTCTGAAAAGGGAGATCGAGCGTCTGGGAGCCACTTTACCTCCCCTCTCTCCAGCCATGCAGAACCTCTTTGAACAAGAACAACTGAGCGCGAGTGAGTATCGGCAGCGGACCGAAACCACGCAACAAGCGATTAATCAACTTCCTGATACTGCGGAGATCTACGATGAGGCTCTCTATGAGCAACAACAGGCCAAATTGCGTGTTTTTGAGGCGGAGCTGGCACAGGCACGTCAGCGGGTTGCAGAGCATCGCAACCTCTTTGAACGGGCTATGCAGGACTATAGCGAACACATTGATACCCTCTTTAGCCGGGGAATGGCCCGTGAGTTTCGCCAATTGTGCCTCCTGGCCAATGCACAAGGAAATCTGATCGTGCGCAAAAGTGAAGATGTCAATGATTGGAGTCTCGACGTACTGATTGGTTTTGATGGGAAAAACCGCATGCCGCTTGCGGAAGCGCCGTTGTCCCGTGGGCAGGAAGTACTGACCAGTCTCTATCTCGTGCTGGCTGCTTTGCGCACCGTCCACGCCACGCCTATTCTGCTCCTTGATGAACTCATGTCGTTGCTGGATGAGAGCAATGCGCCAAAAGTATTGGCGGGCCTCAAACAAACAGGAGTCCAATCTTTTGTGGCTACTCCACAGTACCGTTATGAGGCCAACACAGAAGCAGATGTGCTGTGGGGATTTTCACGGAAACAGCCCGATCAAGGAGAAGCCCCAGCTATAGCAGTGCTGGTTCGCCGGACAACAGCTTCAGAGCAGGGAGAGGAAGGAGAGGAAAACGAATGAGAGGAGAAGAGAAAAAGGAGAGGCCTGGAGACCTGTGTGAACACCAGCGATGGTGCCGATTATCACCTGGTTGGAAACAGGAAGATGATCCTGAAGGCTGGTCAATACAACGGCAGTATCAGAGAGAACAATGCGTCGTCTGCAAAGCCACGCGCTTGACCCATGCCCTTGATCGTCGGCGACGCTATCATCTTCATCCTGAGGACGCGAATCAACCTACTTTCCTCAAGCATCTGCCAGCAAAGCAGTGGCGCACCATAGAAGATCTGATTGCCCAGATAAAACGCAATCGTTTTGAAGTGCAGGCCCTACTGACAGAATGGGCAGAGGCAGGATGGGTTGAAGTAGAAGAAAGATGGATCGCTTCCACCTGGCAACTAGAGCGCGCACGCCTCTCCCCTCTGATAGTAGACCAAAAAAAGGAGCAACAGGCCCGGTTACAAGAGGAGCGCATGCAGCAGGCGGCCAAATCTCTTCTCAACGCGCTTCATCAATGGCGGGTCAGCTATCAGGAAGCCGCTAGAAAACATTATGCCGAGCATGATCTGAAAGCACTGCTCTCACGTCTCTACGCTCTCTTTGAAGAACAAGAAAGTGCGCTCGCTCAGAGAGTGATGGTTCCTCCTCTGGGAACAACCCTGCAAGCAGGAGGAGCGCCGCACATGCGCTGGATGGCTATTTTGCATGGCATTCTGGATCTGCTAGCTAACCCACGTATTGAACATGAACGTATCTTTTCAGCACGGTGGTTACACGACAGTAAGGCGTTGCGCAAGGAACGAGACGCGCTGGAAGCATTTTTATCCATCGAGGGGGGGCTAGAGCGCCTCGGATTGGTCAAACACACTCCTATTGTCCTTTCCTGGGGAGCATGGCGGGCAAGATGGAACGATTTTGTGTTTGATGGACGGGCAGGATTCTCGTTCACCTCAATAGCCGCCGATATCATTCCTCGACTCATCCAGATGGAGGTGGAAGCAGAGACGTTATTGATTGTTGAAAACCAAACGCCTTTTGAAATCCTGGTGCAGCCAGAGCGCCGTGATCCTTGCACGCTGTATCTTTGTGGGGCGGGCTTCCCAGGTCAAGCCCAGCGGGAACTCACGGCGCTCTGGCTTCGAGCCAGACCAACTATGAGATGGTCCGTTTGGACCGATTACGATCCAGGTGGAGTTGCTATCCAGCGATTCTGGCACGACTGGTCTATCCAGGAGCAGCTTGCTGCCCCTCATCCGTATCGCTGGATGCGTGAAGATCTCGCACAGTGTCAAACACAAGGCGTCCCCCTGAGTGTTGAGCAGCGAGAGCAACTCGTCAAGGAACAATATTCTCTGGCACAGCTTCTTCTAGAAGGTGGATATGCCATTGAACAGGAGGCGATCCTTGCTGCCTATGAACGGTGGTGAGAAATAAGAAATCGTCTGCGGCCATCTTGCCTGCAACCGACCCTGAGTAATAGTGAGGTGATCAACTTCATACATCGATTCCCTTTTGAATGAATTGACGGAAAGAAACCTGATAAAGCATCCCAACCATAGTACTATTGTTCTATTTACTATCTCATTTTATTATGTTATATTTGTATATGATCGATGAAACAGCTTTCTTTCTTTTTGCCGTCAGTTTCGTAGCAACGGTCGATCCATCCTCGTTCAGGTCACTCTCTTTAAGGAAATGATCAAGGTAGCCAGGGAAAACGACAACGTTTCTTTACTTATCTTTAGGGCGACAGGACATGACGAAGCTAAAACCACGGCCACCACAATCACGAGTGAAACACCTCATTTTGGCAAAATATCTGACATCCTGGGGAGGTATCATTACCAACGGTTTGAAAGATCGCCTCACGCATTTGCATTTTGTCTATATTGATTGTCATGCTTCTTATGGACGCTATGCAGGTGAACTCAAGGATACAGCTTTACAACAGGAACCACAGCCAGTTTTTGGTTCTCCGATTATTGGGGTCACTACCCTTGACGAACTGACTCGCTGGGCAAGTAAGAGCTATGGCCTTACCATACAGACCAATGCCATCTTGATCGAGAAAGATCCGAAAATCTTTGCCGAGTTAAAACGATCTTTGGCTCTGGCCGGCCTGGCTCAGCGAGTCAAAGAAACCGAAGCTTTCTCTTGCCTCAAGAACGGTGAAATTGCCGCTCTCTGCGCAGACTCCACATGTATGGCCTCAAAGCTCGTGCGCTATACACAATCTGGAACCACCTTTTCTTTGTTTCTGCTCGATCCCTATGGCCCAACCGGCATTCCCCTGAACTTTGTGCGCCAGATTATCCGGCAACCACGACATGACGTCATTATCAATATGCCCTATCAGGATCTGCATAAAAAAAGCGGAATAGCTACCAAAGTCCATCTGGCCCCGACAGAAAAAGAACTGATCAAGCATTACGATGCGATGTTCGGGAATGAGCAGTGGCAAAATATAGCCAGAGCATTGGATCCTAATATAATATGGGAAGAAGAGGAATCTTCAGAACCAGATGAACTCACAGTCAGGGAAGCGGATGAAGCGAGAACTCTCGAACAAGAATTGATTAATTGCTACAAGGAATCGCTCCAATCAGTCGATCAGGGACTCACTGTCAAGTCAATGAAACTGCGTTTTCCAGATAGGGAGCGCACCATGTATTATCTCTATCTCACCACCCATGATCCGTCTGGAGCTTTACAGATGAATAAAGTCCTGTGGGAAGCCTGGCAGCAGGAGCATGAACTGAGATGGGACCTGATGGAATCGAAAAAGCGTGGCTTCCAGTTACCTCTTATTGAGACTGTAGCCCCTCCCCTGGAAACACCACAACGAGCATCAACAAAAAAGATAGCAGCACATATCGTGGATATTTTCAGGGGAAAAACCGCCACGAAGAAAGAGATCTATCGAGCGATGGCAAACGAATCCTACTTCGTGGACGAAATTGAGAAGGCGCTCACTCTTCTCAAACGAGAAAAACACGCTGTTTTTGAAGGCAAGGGGATAAACACCCGGATCACTTTTCTTGCTCATTAGATTAAACAGTTGCAATCTGCATTACATAATGCCAAAGCTTTTCTTACACGGTGCGTTTCCTTACACAGGCTCATGCGCGCTTGAGGAAACTCGCGACGAATGAGTGTGATCACCTTGCGATAAATAGCCACTCTTTGCTCTTCCGGCAAATGGCGGTGCGTGCCGTCCTTGACCAGTTCATCTTCTGCAAGCTGCCATTCCATCGGAGGAAGACCCCACCGTTCCCTCCACGCATCGAGCTGGGCATTTTTCTCACGATAGGTTCCCAATGTCCAGTACCGGAAGTTGATTCCTGCTGCCCTCACCTCAGAGACGAATGCAGCATACTGTTCTTCCCAATCATTCGGCGTTAAAATCGGATCAACCCGGACTCGCACCTCAAAGCCTAAATCCTGGGCATATCTGACGGCTTCTAAACGTTTGGAGATGGGTGGGGTAATGCGCTCAAGGGTATCAGGCCATTTTCCTTCCCACAGGTCCGCAATAGCTTCTGGGTTGAGACTAAAACTGGCGACGATATTTGACCGATGAGCTGGAAGAATATCGGCAAGGTAATGAGTATTGGCGGTTTTTGTCAAGAGAATAAGTTTATTGCCGCAGAGATTATGGCGAGGGTCTGAGAAGAGGGGAGCCAGATTTCTGACATGCGGGACAATTCCTTCATACAGTAACGAGTCTGAGCGGTCAATCCCAACGCCTAACGTATGCTGTCTCCGTCGGTGAGAGCTGAGGAGCCACTTTTCAGAGGCATGGAGATAATCATCGAGGTTCTCATAGAGTAAATGCCGTGAAGGATCTCTTTTAATGCGATGGGTCAGCATTAAGAAACAGGCCCGGCATCCTAAACCGCAGGCTCCTGAGCCAATGGCTAAATCCCACCACATCGGCGGGCAGAACGTTTGCTTGTCGCCATGCCAATCGTAAACGATGAGATTGGATTTGCGTAATCCGCGATAGACGATGATGGGACGGCTCAGACCAGAGATTTCTGGTGAGATTTCTTCTTCTCTCCAAACACCCTTGGAGACCTGCTCGTTGGTGAACCAATCAATAGGACGTCCCTTTGCAGTCCTTCCTATGTGCCTTGTTGGCTCTTGGGTTTCTGCTTGGGAGATGTTTACCAATTCGATCATCTCATTCCCACCCTTCCTCTGAAGTCGCCAATAGCAAGCCAGAAGCATCGATTTACAACATACTTACCTCGCTATGCTCTGATACCGCCGAACAAACAGGATAGCTACGAACGAGTGTTTTCAGACTAAGTCTGCTCAAGCAATGGATTGAACAAACATTCTATATCATAGTATAGCATACAGTAAGAAGCCTCTCATATGATGATCGACGATGGGAAGGCGAGTGAGTAACGAAATATTTGCAGCTAGAGGGTATCCAAAAAGGATCAGATACAAGTAATCAGCGCGAAACGGCCGGAGAAGGGGATTAGAGAGTAAGCTGGCGACGATATGATTGGTGGGTTCACCTGGATACACTTTTCATCCGGGATAGGAGTGCATGGCAAGGACGATGCAACTCAGCGTGGCTCCCCGCACGTACTGGCCCTTATCGGACAGGATAGTGACCAATTTCAATCAGCCCCAGGCGGTAGGCCACCCGTTCCAGGTCATTGAGGTGAAGCAGAGCGACGGTAGCGCGGCCACTGGCAGTAATGCCCTCAATCCGCGTCCCGTTGAGGCGAAAATGACGATGCCAGTTCTGTGTGCGTGGATGAAAGAGAAGGACGACTTTGTGTGATATCGGGTCGATGGAAGCCAGGTCTGAGCCTTTGAACCGGTTGCAATACAAGCAGGCCCACGCTAGATTCTCTAAGGAGGTGGGTCCCCCGTGTTTTTCCGCAATCACATGATCGGCTTCATGCGGATAGTACATATCTGATTCATGGATGAGGCAGTATTCACAGCATCCCCGCGCACGCTCTTGCACTTGACGCCGTAAACGGTCGGGGATGGAGGATTTTCTGCTCATTGCCCTATGATGCCTGTTGCCTTAATTGTCGGTGGGCCTCCAGTTTGATCTGCTCCATCAGGTATTCCATGACGAGATAGCTCTCCAGTTCCTGGCGTTCCTCTTCATCCAGCGCTCCCTCACGCTCCGTCTGGATGAGTTCGTAGGCCCGTTCAGCCACCTCAGAAGACGGATGGAACGCCACGATTTGTTCAGGACTGGGATGATGGGCGAGAAACCGTGCCAGCTCGGTCGCCGCTTGTGTCTTAAGCATCATAGCCGTTTCCTTCTCCAGAAAAGGAGATCACATGCAAACCATTGAAGGCTTCGCTCTTGACGATACCCCAGGAGTATATCATAACAGCGGCCAGGTTGCAAAACAGCATATGATCAGTCCAGGACAATCGCATCTAAATTTTCAAGTGGCTTGCAGAGGATATCTACATAGCAGAGCTTTGAAAACTGGCTGGTACTGATGCGGCCTGTAGAGCCGACTCCAAAAATTAGATGCGATTGCCCTGGCTATAGAGTCAATTATACATTAGCGTCTATAGCCTATACCGAGCGTATCACTCACTGATGAGATCCTGTCCAAAAACACAAAATACTTGACAGTCTCTGTACTGATTTTGGGAAGATCCTTCCAGAGAACACCTGCCTCCCTTGCTTTTTCTCAAGGTATCGTTTATAGTTGCTTCAGAAGCAGTTCCAGTTGCTAACAATCTGCCTCTACCAGGGAGCGAACACTTTTGCCAGCAGGCAGAGGTGTTCGGCAGGTATGTGCGACCCTGTAAAGGCAGGTTGTCGCGGATCAGCATGCTTGTAAACACTTTTGATGAGCGCGCTCACATAACATGTGGGGATGCAAAAGCCGCTTGTGGAGCCAATTCATGGGAAGCAAGCGGTGATCGTGCGGCAACCTGCCTTCCAAGCAGGCTGTCGCGGGTTCGAGCCCCGTCTCCCGCTCTTCGAGATGAACCGTCTCTGTGCAGGCCGATGAGAAGCCGTCCCGGGACAACCGGGCGGCGATGAAGGAAGCACGAGGCGGTTTTCTCATGTGCAAAAAGGCGCACAGCGACATCCTGCCGCAATTTTGGGCAACGTCCTGCCTTCGCAAGCTGGTGACATCCTGCCTTCGCGAGGACGCGACACCCTGCTCTGGTACACCCGACATCCTGCCTCTGCCTTCGCGCTGCCCGATTCATGCCGGACGAACGATCCACAGGAGGGATCCCATCATGTCAGTACCATTGTCGAATACCACTCCCAATCCTGAACCATCTCGCAGACGGAATGCTCCCTCGAACAGGCAAGCATCCCGGCGCGTGACGGATCGACGAGCCGTGGCCCAGCGCGCCAAGCTGGACGCCCAGACCGAGGCGCGTGCCAGCGCCGCACCAACCGGAAGCACAGCGAAACCCCGCGGCGGGAAGACCACACAGCGCCAGTTGCAAGCTCAGCGTCGTGCCACGTCCACCATCGAGCGCACCATCGAGGATTACCTGCTCGATCACGAGGGCGGCAATCATAGCCTGAAAACCCTGGAATGGCATGGCACCGCGCTTGGCCTCATGCAACGCTACCTGCAAGAGGAACGCGCGATCACGCTGGTGGGGGAGATCGAGGCCCAGGACATCAACGCCTGGTTTGCCTGGATGCGCAAGACGCCAACCAGTCGCGGCAAGGTGCGCTCAGAGCGCACTATTCAGACGTATGCGCGCTCGGCACGCGCCTTCTTTCACTGGTTGGTCGCTCGCGCCATCATTGATGGCAATCCCTTCGATCACGTCGTGTTTCCCAAAGTCGGCAAGCCGCTCATTCAGACTATCGAGCCGGAAGAGTTTGAGCGGCTCTTACTGGCATGCGCTCCTCCCAATGAAGCGGGGCCACATGCCGACCGGGCGGCAGTACGCAACCGCGCGATCCTCTGGGTCTTTTACGACACCGGCATCCGCGTCTCTGAACTCTGCGGTCTGCGCGTGAGAGATTTTGACCGCAAACACGGCATTTTGACTGTCAGAGGGAAGGGATCGAAAGAACGGCGGGTGGCCCTGGGACAAAACTGCCTGCGCAACCTGCTCTACTACCTGGATAAACACCGGCCCGCTGAGGCGGAATTAGCTGATTGGGGCAGCGCCGGAGAAGATCACCTCTTCCTCTCCGAAACGCGCACCCCGCTGACGAAAAATGGCGTCACGCTGCTGTTCGCGCGCCTCAAGAAGCGGGCGGGGATTACTGGCAGGCTCGTCAGTCCGCACATCCTGCGTCACACCTTTGCCATTCGCTATCTGATTCTGGGCAACGACCCGTTCAGTTTGCAAGAACTCCTCGGTCACGAAGATATGACGACCGTGAAGATCTATATGCAGATGAATGATAAGACAATCCAGGAGCAAAAGCGCAAATATAGTCCAGGAGATCATTTGCCAACCCAGATGCCGGGGCCGCGCGAGATCAGGCGCAAGGGGTATCGCACGAAGGGGCAGGGGCGCACGCCGCGCGGCAAGCGCAGCTAGCACTCCGTGACAGGAACGACGCTGATCCGTCTTCTGCTCTGGAAAATAGGCAGAAGGCGGCTCACCGCCTGTCGCGAGGCTGACAGATGTTAGGATGCGTCTGCCGACCCATCAGGTGACGAGCGATTCCAACCAGTCGGTGAACTCGACCAGCTTGAGCTGGCGTGGATGCTCAGAGCGATCGAAGGGATCGCTGATCACGATCTGGCGCAACTCGGTCAAGGTATAGACGTCACTAAACAGGCCATACAGCAAGTCCAGCAGACGTTCCAGATCGTCGTGTGTGTAGCCCGCTGGACCGGACCCGTAGACTTTGAGCAGGCGCTTGCGTTTAGCCGGACTCAGAGAGCCGGGAGTGTTCATGAATACGCCTCCAGAGCGGAGAGCGGAAGGGAGAGGAGCAGTCAGCAGGAACATGATCGGTGCATGGAACCCGTCTGGAAAACCGTCTCTGTGCAAGCCATATGTTCGTCGTATTCGCTTCAGATCAATGTTCGCTGCTACCTCCTCCACCTTGCTCACATCGCTATCTGACACGCAGTTTGCCTCGCTTTCCAACCGGAAGTCGGAGGAGAACGGTTTCGTCAGGAAAAGTATAGCCGATCTGTTATCGACTGTCAAACGAAATACTCTATCTATAGTTATATATCGCAGTCTTTGCTTGTCTTTCCTGGATGATAGCTGTCTCTGGATGATTTGATGAAATTCATTGCGAAACTCACGGTGTTCCTGCCCGCAGGGGAATTAAAGACAACGCATCCTATGGACTCCTGAGTCTCTGCCTCTCCAGTTGGTATTGCTCGAGTAATTCGTTGTCTGAATAGGTTGCGATGAAGTTCTAGCACGACCACACAGAAACGAGTTAACGGGCAGCGTGTCTTTGGATGTCTCTCGAAGAAACACCTCGTTGACAACCTCACGGTAGAGTCGTATCGTATTCATCAATAGGCCTGGCGCTTCTCGTCTTAGCATCACCGTCTCTTTGGAAGCCCAAACAGCAGCAGAGAACAAGGAGACGGTCGTGGAAGCATCACCGACACCCTCTTCAGCTTCACTTCCCGGAGGCAGCGACCGGCGCAGTATCGTCGCGCTCCGCCAGGGTAGACTGCTGGCGCAGCACCTGCCTGGCTATCAGGAACGGCCCGCCCAACTCGCGATGGCCGAACTGGTCGAAGAGGCACTTTTACAGAAACAGCATGCCATCGTGGAAGCTCCGACTGGAACGGGCAAAGGGCTGAGTTACCTGATCCCGCTGGTTTATTCTGGCAAGACCGCCATCATCAGTACGGCCACCAAGGCCCTGCAAGAGCAACTCTGTCACAAAGATATTCCCGTAGTGCAGCAGTATCTCCAGCCCTTTGCCGTCGCGCTGGTCAAGGGCTTTGGCAACTACCTCTGCCTGGATCGCCTGCAAGAGACGCGGACCACCCAGCTCTCGTCTATGCAGCGCCAGGTCCTCGATCAGCTGATCGCTCTGTGCGATGATCCTGCTGGCTCCTTTCAGGGTGATCTGGACACTCTCGACTTTTCCCTGCCAGACGAGCTACGCAGCCGCATCAATGGTGATCGTGACGAATGTGCCTGGAGCAAGTGTGAGTTCTTTGCGCACTGCTATCTGCGTCAGGTGCGCGAGCAGGCAGAGCGGGCGCAGGTGATCGTCGTCAACCATACCCTGCTGCTGCTGGACGCTTTGGCCGAGGGCGCGATTTTGCCGGAGCGGGACGTGATCATCGTGGATGAAGCCCATCACCTGGAAGACGAGGCGACCCGCGTGGCGACGACCACGGTGAAAGCGTCGCAGATCACTGCCGTGCTGGCGCTCAAAGCTGTCCAGGCTCACACACCCCTCGCGTTGCGCAACGAGATCGCTGCTTGCCTGGCGCGCGTCTGGCAGCAGTTTGAGGAGATGCTCTCCAACGTCAAAAAGGACGCCCTGGCGCTACGAGAGCCGGTCCCGGACGGGTTGTATCTGGCGGCACTACTCAAGCGTTTGGCAGAGACCCTTGCATACCAGTCGCCCGTGCCGCAAACCGAGAAAACAGCTATTCTGGCGCAGAAGCGGGTGCAGCGTATCCACCGCCTCGCCGAGCAGGTGCAGCGTGTTTGTGCTATGGATCGTCTGGAGCGCTGGGTTTACGCACTGGAGCGCGAGCCAGCAGCCGGCCAGCAAACAGCGACCGTGACGATCTCGGCCACGCCGCTGGATGTGTCCTCCTGGCTCAAAATACACCTGTTTGATCAGACGCCCACGATCTGCACATCGGCCACGCTATCCACCGTGAGTCCCGGTCAAGAGAAAAAACCAACCTTTGCCTACTTTAAGCGGCGGGTGGGTCTGGACAAGACCGCGGTTCTCGAACGCATCCTCCCCTTGACGTTTGACTACGAACACCGGGCGCTGCTCTACATGCCACGCGATCTCCCTGAACCGGCCTATGACGATGCCCAGGCTGTGGAACGGTATGTCCATGCCATCGCAACCCGCATGGAGCGGCTGGTCATGTTCTCACAGGGGCGAGCGTTCCTCTTGTTTTCGAGCCAGCGGATGCTCAACCAAGTGTATGACCGCATCGCCTCGCACCTCGCGTACCCGGTGCTGCGGCAAGGAGACCTGCCACGGTTCCTTCTCGTCCAACGCTTCCGGCAGCAGCGCGGCTCCGTCCTCTTCGGCCTCAAAACCTTTTGGGAAGGCGTGGATATCGTGGGGGAGGCTCTCTCGCTGGTCGTCATCGACAAGCTACCGTTTGAGCCACCCGATGAGCCGGTTCACGCGGCCCGCATCGCCCAGATGAGCGCGCGAGGGGAAGACTGGTTTGGAGCGTATGTGTTGCCGCAAGCGGTGTTACACCTCAAACAAGGCGTAGGGCGACTCCTGCGCAGCCAGGAAGATCGCGGCGTGATGGCGATTCTGGATAGCCGTTTGCGCACGCGCCGCTATGGCAGGCGGATCCTGGAAGCATTGCCGCCCGCGCCCCTGACGGGCAGCCTGAAAGATGTCGAACGCTTCTTTACCTCTCCCGTATCCTGAATAATGAAATGGCGCTGGGAGACAAGTATCTGTATAGATAGAATGTACTATACTTATATCCTATGAGCCGTTGTTCTTTTTCACTCTCCGGTTTCTCCAGAGAAGCCATGCTTTGCTCTGGAATTCCAGAGCTTTTCTCACATGGCCCGGTGGTTTCCAGGAATGTTTGGGAAACATCGGCGAAGAAAGCCGCATTCCGCGATGATGCCGAGAGTATTCACACTATCCGGATTTTTCTCCAACGGTCCACATCTTCCCTGGGAAAGCTTCAGGATTGAGAAGCTTCCCCCCTTTTTGCGGCGGTTCCCTGCTCTTCTCGCAGAGTTCCAGGGAAGAAGAGAAAATTTCCACTTTTCTCAGAGGATACGCATTTTGTCTTGGTATTCCCGGCTTTTCCTCGTGTCTCCCTGATGGTCTCACTTCTTCCGTAGGGTATTCGCACCCTTTGCTGACTCATGATACCGAATGTCTGTGAAATACTGCAATACCTGTACCAACGAGTCTACGGGCATACTGTCTACGATAGACTACTATTGATACGCCCACTTGACGATAGATAGATTGTCTTCTATACTCCAAGTATTGGATGTGGTCTGACTCCTCCCTTTTGGAGTTGCAGCAGGATCGCTGCTCCTGGACAGTCTGCCAGGACGATCCCAGGATGTGTTCGCCTGATCGGGTCGAGTGTCGTTGAGCCTTGCTCCGCGCCGGCACGGAATGGAACACAAAGAGAAGTCGTTCTCTCGTGGTCGCAAGCGGGGTTGCTTCAAACAGCCCTCACCATCCGAAGATGGTTCAAGGAGAGCTTCCCTTCTCTGGAAGCCCTCGCCACGCTCGAACGGGTCCGCATCTGACCACTCTTGCTCAGAGGAGCAAGGGCCATGATGGGTGTGGCTCACCATTGAGCTGGGCTAGCCCCCCAACGGGCCAGGTCGCCTCATCCTTGATGAGACAGGGCGTCTCACCGATATCGAGACATCCCTGCCGCAGGTGAGAGTCCTTCGGCAGGATTGACCGATGTTCCCGGAGCGCGTGTTTGTAGGTTGGAGCAGGTGCTGCTCGGTGGGAAATGGTTGCGCTTATATCTCGTTTTGATGGAGATATAAACAGCAACCAAACTTCCCCCCGACCAGCCCCCGGCAAGTGAGGTCTCGTATAACGCCTCGCCAGTTCTTCGCTGGCAAGTTGTACGCACACAGATTGAACTGCGATGAGTGGCTTGGAGTGCGTTCTCATCATCTTCTGAAAGGAGAGGTATAGTAACCAGTATGGCGCCCCATCGCAAAAGCATTATTCGCGAGGCCATCGAGCGGCTGGACAGCTTTCGGGGTATTGGCGAAAGCCGCCGGGAGGCCAAGCGCGCGATCCGCGAGGCATCAGGAGAACGGATGTGGACGGTCTCAACGGGCAAGATCCACTCGCACACCACGCGCAAGGTCTACCAGCAGCAGGTGCTGGCATTCGTCAACTGGGCGCGCGAGACCCATGAGATCTACCGGTTGGCTGTGCTGGATGAGCAAGCTGCCGTCCTCGTCCCCGAATACCTGCGCCTGCACCTGGACGAAGGTAAGAGCGCCTACACGCTGCAAACCGCGCGCTCGGCGCTGCGCCTCTTCTTCCAGAGCCGGGTGCTGGCCCAGGAGGTGGCGCTGCCGCGGCGCACGCGGGAGATGATTACCCGCTCGCGCGGTCCCGTCGAGGCTGATCGGCATATCCAACTCGCGAACTGGCAACCGTTGATCAAGTTCCTGCAAGCGACCGGCTTAAGGCGCGACGAGATCGCGCATCTGCGCGTGCGCGATATTGTTGCTTGCAACCCAGCTTTTCAGCATCGCCCGACGGTCTTTGTCGCCAACGGGAAAGGGGGGAAAGCGCGCACCGTGCCAGTGCTAGCCGGGCGCGAACCGGATGTTCTCAGTCAGAAGGGCGAGCGCGCTGCTGACGACCTGGTCTTTTCCCGCATTCCCAAACGACTGCGCATCCACAGCTATCGCCGGGAGTATGCGCAAGCGCTCTATCTGTCGCTGGCTCCGGGCTGGAGTCTCCCGCCGACGCATCGGCGACTCAAGCCGAGCGATTATGATCTCGAGGCAGTATTGCAGGTGTCACGGGCGCTCGGTCACAATCGCAAAGACGTGATCCTGCGTCATTACCTGCGCTGATTGCTATGATCTCTTTGAAGCGAAATCTATTCTTAAACATGCTAGACGGATAAGACGAGTCTGTTCGCCTTCTTTTTTTCCCCTGGATGATGCCAGGAAGAGAAGCGAAAGACTGGGAAAGATGGGAAGGCTTCGAATAAAGCAAGGATTACTGAGGAAGAACCGGGATGTGAGAAGAAACAAAGGGTTTTCTCAGACATCGTGACGATTCAGAAGCAAACGGTGATATTCTCGGCTCTTCTTTTCTCCTCCGCTGAAAGAAAGGGAAATCGTGGAAACGAGGAAGAAGATCCCAGGAAAGAGAAGGATACCCAAAGAAACGCGGCGTTGAGAGGGAAAAAGCAGAAAGAGACCAGGAATCTTGAGGATAGAGGAGAACGCCTTGTTGTTTCCTGTATTTGCCAGGGATGGACCTGGAAGAAAAAGGAGATGAGACGATGCGTCTGTATATGCTGACCGAGTGTTGCACCCTCTTTGGGATCAACCTGAAAACCTTTCATAAATGGCTCAACCAGGAAGGCATCCGCCCTCAATCCTCGCGAGCCGATACCCGCGTGCGCTATGTGACGCAGGAGCAGGTCGAGTATCTCATGCGCGTGTATGGCAGAAAGTCGGCGGCGCGGGGGCAACCTCCAACGGATGAGCGCCAGATATCTAGAGAGAGCGATGCGTTTGCCGAGCGGTTGAGCCAGTGTGAGCAGCGGTTGCGGCTGTTGGAAGACGAGGCGCGCCGGTACAGCGAGCTGCTGTCAGCCATGCAGCAGCGCCTCGAGGCACTGACCGCTCAGCCGGTTCAACGCCAGGATGATCCGCCATCTCCATCCGCCGCCGCTTCTGCAAGCGAACACCAACCACGGCCAGCAGCACGAACCAAAAAGCGGCGTGGCAAGTCCCTCCCACGAACGCTGGTTCTGCTGCGCACTTTTGCTGAGCAGCATCAGGTCTCGATGAAGCAGGCCAGCGCGGCGGGCAAAACCGGCAAAATTGCCGTCGTTCGCGGCAAGTGGTTAGTGAATAGTCGTTGGGCCACGGAGGCGCTCGATCAGCGCGGGCAGCAAGAGTTCTACGCGGTCTTTCACACGAAGGAGGGCTTTTTGCCCTGCACGCTTTGCCCGCATGAGCCATCCACATAAATGTTGTTTCTGCTCTCGGCCATCGCAACTATCTCCTGCTTTCTGTCGTCTGCCTGAATAATGAGACGTGTTGCTGCAACGGCTCGTTGGCGTTCACCGGGATAGGCGCAAGCAAGCGTGTACAGCCGACGGTTGCGCAATGGGAATCGTTTCCTTCAGGGGATTGATGACAGTGGCAAGCTATCATTCCATCACCATGCATTCTGGTGCCAATGGACATTCCCATCTCGGTTGGTTATTTTCGCTGATTGGATTGGAAGCGTCGAAGAGCTGAAATAGGCATACAAAGCCGATGATAGAGTACCGCTTCTGATCAGACAGCAATGCGTCCCGTTGCAGGTCCTTTCAGCATCCTTCCAGCTATGATGAATCGGCTATCCCAAGTAATTTGCGTTCGAGGGCTTCGCCGCGATTTTCCATCTCTGCTGCTTCACCTTCTCGTTTCAGAATGCGTAAGAGGAATGCATAACCCGCGAGAACGCCGATCAGGTCTGGATGGTCTGGCCCCTGACTTTGCTCAATCACTGTCTGAGCCTGCTGGTAAAGAGCTTCCGCTTCTGGATAGTGTCCGCGAAGCTGAGCGATCATCGCTAAGCCACAGAGGAATTGGCCGGTTTCGGCATAGCCAGACCCGAAGACTTGCTCGTCTATCGTGAGCGCGCGTCGATAGCACTGTTCGGCTTGTTTGAGATAGGACGAAGCTGAAGCGAGCGGAGATATACCGGCAAGAGCCTGTTCATACTCTGGATGTCCGTGGCTGCGCATGTGGACATGAACCGCCAGAGCGAGGTACGTATCAGCCACACCTCCCAGACAGAGGGCGACATCTGGGTGGTCAGGGCCAAGAGCATGTTCAAACATCGCGAGCGCCTTCTGTCGAAGGTCAAGGGCGAGCGCAAGCTGCCCCCGGTACAGGTAATAGGCCGCAAAACCGTCTAGGGTGGTAGCAATCATCGGATGTCCTGGAGCCAGGTGCTGCTCACGAATGGTGAGCGCCCGCTGGTAGAGAGCTTTGGCTTGATCAGCACGTCCCCACTCGCGGTAAATTGAAGCGAGCCAGACGAGAGCGTTCGCGACATCGAGATCGTCGGGCCCAAGCGCCTGTTCGAGGAGAGGGATTGCCTCTTTCAACAACGGTTCCGCTGCCGGCAGTTTCCCTTGCAACCAGTAACTTCGCGCCAATGCGTTCAACACGCGGGCGCGATCTGGATGGGGAGCAGGATATGCCTGTTCCATGATCGCTAAGGCTCGTTGAAACAGCGGTTCTGACCGATCGTACCACCGCCGATCTTCGTACACCTGCGCGAGATGGGACAATTTGCTGACTGCTCCCGGATGCATGGCTCCCAGGGTGTGTTCAGTGAGATGGAGCGCCTGCTGGCAGAAATGTTCGGCCTGGTCATACCAGGCATGTTGCCGCCAGTACGAGCCGGCTGCGGTGAGGAGCGCAACCGCGTCCTTGCCAGTCAAACTGCGGCGCGCGATATATTTCGTCCCGACCAGGACATGTGGTACATACGGTTCATACTCCCACAAGGGGCCATATGTTTCGGGAGTGAAGACATGTGCCAGTGTTTGCACGGCTCGCGCTTCCCAGAGCTGTCGCTCAGCCTCACTTATTCCATCCTGGATCACTGCTTGTACCAGGCGATGAATGGACACCCAGCGGTCCAGCGCATTGCGTCGGATGAAGGAATAGTTGAGGAGCGGGATCAGCGCCTGATTGAGCGCTTCGATGTTGTTGGTCAGCGGCTGGAGGAGAGAGTTGGTGTAAGGCGCACCTTTGAGAAAAAGGTCTTCCGGGATAGCGTCCGGGCTCAGGAAGGCACAGAACTGGAGCAAGATGATCGACACGCGGGACTGGGCGCCGACCCGTTGAAAGGAGAGAGACCAGGTAGTCGCCACCGATTCAGTGTAGTCCGTATAGGGCTGATGCAAACGACTTCGATAGGCTAAGAGTTCAGCGCGCCGTTGCTCGTATTCCATACGATACCGCGACAGCGTATAGTTTGTTTCTGTGATATACGCCCCAGCGAGTTCAAGCGCGAGAGGCAGGCCACCCAACAGACGCGCGAGATCCATGGCTACAGCTTGATCAGAAGGGGATACAGCGTTGAGAGTGGCACGCGGGGGAAGCAGTCGGGCGCGGCGCAAGAGGAGCAGCATCCCCTCTTCTGGCGGCATCTCGTCGAGTTCGATATGGGCCAGTAGATCCGCGATGGCTTTGGCCCGCGTTGTCAGGATGATATGTCCAGTTTCTCCAGCGGCAAGTAGATCGCCAACATCGACCTCTTCCTGGACATTGTCGAGAACGAGTAGCCAGCGTTGGTGTCCACGGAGCCAGCGGACCAGCGCGCGTACCAATTGAGATGGTTCCTGTGGCTTCTTAGCGGCGGAGAGTTGTAAGAGGTTGGCGATGCGGAGAACGTCGGTAGCAAACTGTTCGGAAGTCGCCCGCAGCCAGAGGACGGTGTCGTAGTCGTCGCGGTAGCGATAGGCGTATTCGGCGGCGATCTGCGTCTTGCCTATGCCGCCTAACCCCTGGATAGCTTGCGTGAGGGCTGTTGGTACCCCTGCCGTGAGATGCCGGTGTAATGTGTGCAGGGCTGCCTCACGGCCAGTAAAAAACGGATTCCTTTGGTAGGGAACATCCCAGATTTGCTCTCGTGGGCGTGGAGGTGGGAAAGCAAAGTCCATATCTGGGAATAGCGCCTCGAGACGGCGCTGGTTGTCCTCTGCCGGAATATGCCGTCCGCGTTCCCAGCGACTCACCGTCCCCCCATCTTCCAGCTCGAGGGCCTCGGCCAGCTGTTCTTGCGACCAATGCCGCCGTTCCCGTGCTGCTTTGATCTGTTGGTACCAGGGTTTCTCGGTCATCGCCATGCCTGTTCAGACGAATGAAAGACGAACAGAGTTTCCTCTTTTTTAAAGAAATATACGCAGGACCCCTGGCATGCGTTACAGAAATGCAGCCCGATTTCTTCAGACGGGGGTAATTCCCCGGATAGGATGGTGGCATTCTGTACCAGATCTCTCCATATACTCTCACGTTCTGTCCGGGCGAACAAGTCCTGCCTATCTCGTGCTTAGCGTGCCTAGATTTGCTGAATGGTTCCCTGGTGCTGGGGACTAGGATGGAGGCAGCAGGAGAGAGACGGAGAGAGATATCCCCCGGTCTCTGTAGCCATTGAGGATGGCGTCTGCTTCAAAGGAAGGACAAGGTATATGGAGAAAAACAAGAAAGCAGTGATCGAACCCTTTCTGCTGACGGTTCCCCAGGCAGCGAGGTCACTTGGGATCAGTCGAGCGATGCTCTACAAGCTGATCAAGGCAGGGGAGTTGCGCTGTATCCACATTGGAAGAGCGGCGCGCGTGAGTGTCGCCGACCTTCGCCGACTGATCCAGGCGCATGAGCGCGATGAGGCAAGCAGATAAGCGGAAGCCGTGGCGAGAGAGGCCATCTCTCGTCCGGGTCTGTTGAGGCATAAGGCATCACCTGGCCGAAGCCGGGTGATGAGAGAATCCGCTCATCTATTAAACGAAAGGAACCAACATGCTTCCCCCACACGATCATCATCAGCGCGAGCAAGTGGCTGAACGGCGTGCGCTGGATCTGCTCCGACATCCTAGCTACAAGGACTGCCTGAAGGCGTATCACCTCTCTCCGGAGATCACCGTTGAGCCGCCTGAAAAAAAGCTGCTCACCATCCGGGGCAGCGCAGTGTTCGAGCAACGAACCATTCAGGAATGTCTGAAGAGTATTGGCGTCGAACCCGACCTCACTCATCTGGCGAGCGAAGAGGAGTTGCTGGCTCCTCAGTATATAAGGTGGCTACTGACCAGCTATACGCCACGCTTTCAAGCCATTACCACCGAGGCGGATCTTCAGTGGCTGGGACAGGTGGCAGCGCTGGCGCTGCGGCATTTCCTCATTTTGGCGAAATATCAGGCGCTGGTACACGAGGGCAAAGATACCTATGCCGATCCCACCGTGGCTCTCGCGACCACGATCTTGTTGGCGAATCGTGCCTGGCGTCGGGACATTCCCCGCCTCGTTCATCATATCCAGGGGCATGACGAGCCGGCGCAAGACCTGATTCGCCAGTTCCTGGACGAATGTGATCGCCGCTTCTCTGGCGTACCGCTCTTCTTGCCTCCGCCAGAACTGCGCACGCTGCTTCTGGGAGAGACCGGCCAGCACACGAGCGAGCAGCAGCCCGTTCAGGACAACGACGAGGGAGAGCGTCATGAGTGACCAGCTCTCCCAGACCGCCTTTGCCTACGACGCGCTGGACGAGATCACGCGAGCCTTCCTTCTGCGCAAAGCGGACGAAACGCGTGGGCTGCTCAAACGGACGGCGCAGAACATCGTGCTGATCGGACGCAATTTACAGGAGGTGAAGGCGGTGCTGCCCTATGGACGCTTTCTCGCCTGGCTTCACGCCGAGTTTGCTATGACTGAGCGTCATGCCCGGAATTTCATGCATGTGGCGGCGCGTTTTGGCAGCAGATCGGAAATAATTTCCGATCTGTCGGTCACGGTCATTTACGAATTGGCCGCGCCGGCAACTCCCGAAACGGTGGTTGCGCGTGTGGTGAGTGGCGAGGTGCCGCCAACACTCGAAGCCATCCGGGCCGCGAAGCAGGCGGAACAGCAGGCGCGCAAAGAGGCCGAACAAGCGCAGCACGCGCTCTTCGCGCTGCAAGACGATCTTCGTACTCAGGAGGGGACGATCTCGGCTCTGACGCGCGAGCGGGAATCGCTCCAGGAACGCCTGCACGCGCGTGTAGAGCAGCCAGTTCAGGAGCAGTCGAGCGTGCCACTGGACTTACTGAGCCGGCTTGAAGCCTTGCAGCAGCAGGTGCAGCGGTTGACCAGGGAGCGCGAGGCGCTGGCGCAGCAGGTGGCACGCCTGGGAGAGGAGGCGAGAACAGCTGCCTTGAAACGAGACGAGGGAGAGCAGGAGCGACACATTCGCCTGAACTGGTATCGCATTACCACATCCTTTCAAGCCAGCCTGCGCAGCATCTTGACAC